>Ga0172379_10001129_pt1 | contig 56910 bp, 91 predicted proteins | sample GrowelOW334metaG_FD_119756 | JGI IMG/M metagenome (GOLD analysis project Ga0172379, IMG submission 119756) | Groundwater microbial communities from an aquifer near a municipal landfill in Southern Ontario, Canada - Groundwater well OW334 metaG | ecosystem: Environmental > Aquatic > Deep... | reverse complement strand
CATCGCAGGTCGGCGAGATGCGGGGATCGTCGCAGGTCGGCGTGATGCGGGAATCATCGCAGGTCGGCGTGATGCGGGAATCATCGCAGGTCGGCGTGATGCGGGGATCGTCGCAGGTCGGCGTGATGTGGGACTCGTCGCAGGTCGGCGAGATGCGGGGATCGTCGCAGGTCGGCGTGATGCGGGAATCATCGCAGGTCGGCGAGATGTGGGGATCGTCGCAGGTAAAGGCGCACGAAAACTGCTCTGTCCGCTCATTGTCGAACAACGTAAAAATCGAGGCATACCATTACGTCAGCATAATCTGTCAAGACTGCAAGCCCTCTATCAAGCGCCACGGAACCGGCGTCACCGTGGTCCGCACGAAAACTTTCCAACACTCGGTCAAATCGTTCTGTGAAATTTTCGGCGACGGAAATAAGCCGCTGACCCTCTATAAATCCGTGCGCCCCGATACCCTCTGCGATTTCCATACGGGCCAGATTAAATATGAGGGTGAAGTCGTTTGCCCTGATTTCGACCCCGACAAGACCCGTCAATGCGGCGGCGGGTTGCACCTGTCGCCCACGCCGCAGGATGCGTTGAGATACAACGACGGGAGGGTATTGGAGTGCCGCGTGGCGCGGAAGGATATCGTCGTGTACGCCACGGACATCACGAAAGTTCGGTGCCGCAAGGTGACGGTGGTCGGGGAGTGGAAGAAATGACCATCCACGACATCATCAGGGCGGCTGACGGAGACTGCCCGTGGCATACCGGGCGGAAGGAGGGGGGATGAACTACGACACCATGGAAGCAGGCCGCGAGATGGACGCGCTGGTGGCGGAGAAGGTGATGGGGTGGAAGGCATGGGAAGAAACACGCGGAGAGTATACCCACGTGGTTTGGCAACGCCCCGGCGACAGGGAGCCTTGGTACGGTTCGCGGGATTGGCAACGCCACGTTGGCCGCTACAGGCCGCTCGTAAAGTACGACCCACGCCGTCACATCGAACGCGGGTTATCGCCATTCAGCACCGACATCTCCGCCGCGTGGAAGGTCGTGGAGAAGATGGGCAACTTCAAACTACTTCGAACGGATATTACACGCGACCACTGGTTTTGTGAGTTTAATGGGGGGTGGGGTGCATACGCCCCATCCGCCCCTTTAGCCATCTGCCGCGCCGCGCTGAAATCCAAGGAGGGGACATGAAGCCATGCCCCTGCAATGTTCCCGTGGCGTTCTGGACGCAATTTGTTCCCAACCCTCATCAGATAAAAGGAGATCGCCATGAATTACGAAATGAAGAATGAACGTCATCGAGTTTGCCGTCGTCATGCAACAGAAGATAGATGCTAACAGCCATAAATCCGGTTGGGAATACTGCACTATAAAGTGGTTGCTGAACCGACTCGTCCAAGAAAAGGGAGAACTGAAGCGGGCCATTGAAAAGAAACTTCATCCTGACGAGATCGATCGTGAAGCGGCAGACGTGGCTAATTTCGCCATGATGATCGCTGACAATTACAGGAGGGACTGGGATGATAAGGATGCCTAAGGCGACCTATAACGGCGAGAAGTTCATATGTCTCCGTAAGGACACAGAGCGCCTTGTCGCCATGCTTGTCTCCAAGGACGCCCGCATCGCGGAACTGGAGGGTCTTTACTCACGGGAAATAGCCGCGCATACCGTAACAGAAGGCGAGCGTATCAAATACCGTGACCGCATCGCCATGCTGGAGTCCGCGCTGAAATGCTCGTCAGAGAATTGTAGCGAACTCGGACGATTCCACGATGGCGATTGCTCGGACTGTCCGCAAGGAATGATACGCGCAAGGTGCGGGTTGTCACGCGCCCTCGACGGGAAGGGGTGAGTATGGGTATAGGGCCGATGACCGATGGCATAACAATCGAAGTTTACCAACACGACTGGATACCCGGATTCGCGGCGTTCCTGAACGATGGAAGTTTGTCCTACCACGGAACAGCGCACGTCGTTTTGAACCTTGGTTCTTTACTGGCCGCTGTTGATGGAAAAGACATTGCTTCATCCGAGGTGCCACACTTTGTGGCAGAATCACTAATGCATGAGGTTTTCCACGCCCTTGAGTCGTGGGCCAATGTTGAATTTTCAGAAGATCGAGTGAACGCGCTGATTGAAAAGTATCGAACCCAAGTGGCGGAACTGGCAGACGCGCCGGACCTAAACTCCGGTCCTTAATGGGTGCGGGTTCGAATCCCGCCTTGGGTACCAAGTAACTCCCGCTCCGCGAAAGGAGGTGGTCAAATGGATAAGGGTGGCGGTTCCCTCAGTCTAAAGAAACATCGACGCGGGAGCTTTGGCGGTAAAAGTCACGCCGCGCCCTCGGGGATGGTGCGGATAATGCACGCGCTCACGATAGGCCGGGCGGAGATTGAAAGGGCCGCGCTCCGCGAGAAGAAGAAAATACTACAAGGATTCGTCAGCATACAGGAGTGGCTTGCAAGCAGGGGGCGGTGAACGCGCCTACATCCCCCTGAACAGCGCGAAAGGAGCAACATTGGTTTCACCTGAAATAATCGGTCCCCTGTTCGACGGTAACGATAAGGTTGCCATCGCCATCGCCCGTATCCGACAGTTCACTCCACCGGAGGGGTTGTACGTGGCGTTCAGCGGCGGGAAAGATTCCGTTGTCCTGCTGGACTTGGTGCGCAAGGCGGGCGTGAAGCATGATGTTCACTACAACCTGACCACGGTGGACCCGCCCGAGTTAGTTCACTTCATCCGCAAGGAATACCCCGACGTACAGGTACATCGGCCCGCGATGACCATGTGGCAGTTGATCGTGAAGAAGAACATGCCACCGACAAGAATGATGCGGTTCTGCTGCGAGTACCTGAAAGAAGGTCGCGGGACGGGGAACCGTGAAAGTGGGCGCATTATCGCAACCGGAATCCGGTGGGCCGAGAGCGTTCGGCGCGGGAAAAGAAGGATGGTGGAGAACTGCAAGAACCATCCCGACAAGAACTTCCTTCACCCGATCATCGACTGGACGACCGATGACGTTTGGAACTATATCCGAACAAATAATCTTCCCGTTTGCTCCCTGTACGCCGAAGGATGGAAGCGGATCGGATGCGTCATGTGTCCGATGGCGGGGCCGACCGGAATGGCCCGAGACATGGAACGGTGGCCGAAGATCGCAGCCGCATATAAATATAAACGCGCCATCGGTAGATGCGTGGAGGAACGCAAGCAACGCGGGATTGCTGACGTGTCGCGGGAATGGGGTACAGAGGACGATATGTGGGATTGGTGGCTTCGCGGAGGATCGAAGGAAGAAGATCCAAACCCGTGGCTCTTCGAATGACCGACCTCATCATCGTCTTCCTGTTCGGCATCTTGGTCGGATGCGAGTTGATGTATCGCAAGATGAAACAATCACATCCTCCTGAACAGCGCGGCGATCGCCATGATGAACAGTCCGATGGTGCCGACGATGCCCTTGGTCCGCCAGCCCTCCAGTTCCTCGATGCGCCGCAAGTCATCGGTACGGTGGGCGCAACCTGCCACCATTATCCGGTCCACCTTCTCCATCAGGGCCGCCAGTTGGCGCTGGATGCCTTCCTGCCCCGCGTATAATTTGTCGATCATTTCCTTGTCGGTATAGCCGTTCGCCATGATTGCCTCCCGCCTGTTATTTTGCCGCCGCGCCAACAAACCCGACGATGATCCCTAGCGCAACCCATTTGACCACGGACAGCGCACGGGAATACCACGGCCCCGCCGCAACCTTGGCCGCGTCCTGTCCCGCCTTCCTGGTGTCCTCTACCAGCTTCCGGGCCTCCGTCAACTCGCGGTCCTGTTCCGCGACCCGTTGATCGATGATCCCGGCGCGGGACTCGCACGAATTGAGCGCGTCCTCAGCGGCGACTACCGCCTCCCGGCAGGGGGGCAGGGATTCCAGATCCCGCAGTATTCGCTCCCCATCGGGCAGGGGGAAGCAGATTTCGCCCCCAGCGGGCTTCGATGCCGGGGGGTAGGCGGGGTTATCTCCCCCGAGGCCATAGGTAGGCATACCCCCCGCCAACAGGACGCAACACAGACCGATTACGGCGGTTTTCCTCATCGGATTGCCCCCCGATACCCCATTTTCAGGAATCGTTCCTCAATTTCGCCGGGATTCTTGGGAGGGACCCATGGTGCCGACATCCTCCCCTTCGCCGCCACGTACTTCGCTCGGTAGGCGTCCCGGTCAGCGGTCAGCACCTTGATCCTCGCCTCGTAAGCGGTCTTCGTCGCCGCCGTGTCGCGCTGATACGCCGCCGCCCAGCCCTTCGCCGCGTTCAGGTATCCTTGGGCGGTCTGCCGCATCGACACCCCATCGGCTACAGACCCGAGGACAACGATCCCGAAGGCCACAATGATGACCGCAAAGAGTCGATTCGATTTCGCCCATTCCCACATGATGCCTCCTACTCCTTCGGTTCCGGCGGCTTCTCCGGCGGCGAGTTGTACCGGCTGTCCATGTAGTATTCGGCCCCCTTGCGGACGACGAACACGCCCAAAATGAACGCATAGACCCCGAGGGGAACGGTGACGTACCACGCCGGGGCCTTCCACCCGCCCTGGACGAACTCCCCGACCGCCATGAAGATGAGCGCGGCGGTAGCCATGCCGACGTAGACGCCTCCACGTTGGTCGAACAGGGAGGACATCATCTTCTGGAACCAGTTCTGGTCGGCCATTTAAGCCTCCTTCATCTTGTCGTGTAACGCGATGATCCGGTTCATCCACCCGCGCAGGTATTTCAGCGACGTGGGACGCGCCGCGACGATAGCCGAGTATTTCTTCAGTCGGTAGAACAGCATGGCGTCCGCGTCCGCTCCGCAATCGGCGACCATCTTCCGGGCGAATCCAAGCCCCTGATTGACCGCCGCATCGAACGCCACGAAATCGGCGGGGGATGGAAGCGCGTCCGCAATCGGCGACCAGTAGTCCGCGAAGTAGATTTCCTTAGCCCGGCCAACCGTCATCCCGGCGATGTCCTCGTTCGGATAGGACCGCTTACAGATGCCGAAATTCGTCTCGCCGCCGGGGTCGGAAGAATCGAGACTATATCCGCCCTCGTGCGCGAGGACGAAATCAATGGCGGTGGGGAAGGACTCCCTCACTTCACATCCTCCCACAGATGCGGCGTGGGTTTAGGCTTGACCTGTCGCTTGCCGCAATTAAGGCACATCCTTGACCGATTGGGCGAACCGCAACCGGGATAATCCTCCGGGCATATTACGGTGTAGACGACGTTCGGCGTCGTGTCCTCCCACGCATGAACGTACCCGATGGATTCGCAGTCGGGACGGGACCGCACGGACGGGTCAGGCGAGTTACTCTCGATGTGATAATGCACTTCCCCCCACGCGCTCCCCGCGACCAACAGAAGCAGAATTGCCAGATACCTCATCTCCACCCTCCGCTCATTGAACTACCCCGGAATCGGGGCGTCTGCGGGTCAGCGACCGCCGCCAATGTCGTCACAGACCACGTATCCGTTACCCCGCCGATGTTGAGTACGCACGACACCGCCGTGTTGTGGGACGCGCTACTCGTTACGCGCAGGGCCACGTTGTCGTTCAGCGTCACGTTATCGTCCGCCGTGGCGAACGCCGCACCGTTGATGGAATACTCGCAACCCGTACCGGTCAGCGTCAGCGTGGTCGTGTTGTCGATACCCGTTACGGTTACGTTGTCCGAGGTCGTGACGGTCGATAGAGTCGCGCCGGTTACGTCGGTGAAGGAGAAGGCGGCGGGGGTGGAGTCTATCCCTCCAGACTCGTATGCTCCGATATCCCACACCCCTCCGAGTGGTCGCGTAGTTCCTGCGATGTCCTCCTGTATGTCAATACCGTAGCGGTCGAAGAACGTCTGATAGGCGGCGGATACTACCCCACTATCAATTGCAGGTGAGCCTACCGATAACGTAAAATTATTGTCCGTGGCGTTTGTGAATAAAGGGTCTGCCGAAATAGACCCGCCGCCTTTCCCCGTTGCAGACTGGAACGCGGCCAGACTTGTATACTGCGAACCGTTCCACGAAATTCTTATATCCCCCGAATTATAAAAGACACAATTATCCACGGTTGAGTTAGAAGATGAAGTCGCCCCCTCCATGTATATGTCGTTTACTGTATTGTCTGCCCTGTTGGAAAATATATTATTGGTTATGGACAACACCCTGCCGTCACTGGCCATGTTTATCCCAGAATCATAATCGTACATAGTATTATTTATGATTGCTATATTGGTTCCTCCACGCAACATCATTGCACCAGATCCGCTTGTGCTTTTATCTGTGGAATGAATGTTATAGATCAGGTTTCCAATAATATACTGATACAAGCCATCTCCAGGGGGATCACCACTCCCTGAATTAATTCCCATTTCAGCATCGTATATCTCGTTCGCTAAAAACCACACATATTCGGGTCCATATTGCCACCCCGCTACACCACCGCCAGAGTAAGCATCTACCTTTTGTTGTGAGTGCAACGTATTTTGAGACACAACTACGTCTGTGGCGTGTTTAATCCACACCGTATTCTGCTTTACGTCATGGATGTCGTTTTTCCCTATGTAGACATGGTGTATCCTGTCCCTGTAGGTGCTTTGTGCTTCAATCTGTATACCATCCCCAATGCAGTCATTAATTGTACTGTTGGTCAACCACAGATTGTCTATTACTCCCGCTAACCCCACTCCGTGAGCGTCAGTATCTACACCCAACACAAGTTTTCCTAAATCGTGAATGTAAAGGTTGTCCAATACAACATTGGATACCGAGTTATCGGCGATATGATAACCCCAACTCCCAACGCCAACGCCGCCAGTCTTTATGTCGTTACCAGAAAATTCACAGTTTCTTATAACAATATTACTTTGCCCTGATGTATTTGGTATTCTTACGCCTAAAGTAGTATTCGCGTTGTCTTGAGAACCGAAGTGCAGATTCTCTACAATTACATAAGTACCGTAAAGATACAGTTGATTCGTTACTTGCGTCCTGTCAGCGTAACTTGTACTGCGAATAAATACTGCATTATCCGCCGATCCGTTTGCTGTTATGCTCAACGTTCCACCTTCGTCGTAAGTGGCCCCATGTATCTCAACAACAGACCCCGCCGGAATTGTATGGGGAATGGTCTGGCGCGGAGCGGAGGGAGTACCGTAAGTTCTTCCGGTGTCGTCGCCGGTTAAATAGTTGATATAATAAAACCCTCCTGTCTCCGTATCCCACGGTGAAGGAACTGCGGTAGCCGTTTCGTTGATACCAAAAGGCGGTTCTGGAATCCCGATTATCGGCGTCCATGCGGCATCAGCCACAACCGCAAACAAAACAAGGACGATCGACGCAAGTATACCCCTCACGATGGGTTGTCCCCGATAGTGGCGTCATCTACCCTGATTTTGTCAAATATCGCATCGCACGATGACGTGGGTGCACCATAAGTTAACCGCAATTGCAATCTGGTGGCATTTGCCGTGGACGTGCCATTTGTAGACTCCGCGTAATTATTGCCGGAGGCTGGCCTAACTCCGTCGGTTGAAAACGCTATAGAAGAGAATGCATCCGCTCCCCCACCCTTTAAGTATCTTATCCATACATGGTACACAACATTGTCTGTTATTGTTCCGACAGTTGTTCCTGCTGTCCCGCCCACAGAGGTTATTTTGAATTTTGCAGTTCCACCCCCCCTGGACACATACGCTCTGGATACGTTATTTCCTCCTGCGTCCTTGAGGTCGAAAACAGTATAATCCGTAGTAGTGGTGCCAATATAAGGATACTTAATTAAGAAATATATCTCCTGCGCTTGACCATCAGTGGGGGTAAATGCTGTATATAATTCCTTGGTTTCCGCGTCGGTCTTTACTGCCATTTCGAGGGATTGTGTCCCCTCCAACACGTTGTCCGTATAATCTGGATCTGGCGTTCCCCCAACAACAGTCCACGCTCTATCGTACCCCACTGAGTTGTCGAACGATTCGGAGGCAAGGTATGTAGGCGGTGCCGCTCCTCCCCCCCCCGCCGCCTTCTTCTTGAAGTACATGAAGTCGTCAGCCTGCGCGAACGAGGACGCGACCGCGAGGAGGATGATCCCTTGCAGGATGCGATAGATGGCGTTTCGCATGGGCTACTCCCGATACCTGATCGTGCAGGAAAACCGGTTACTTGCCGCACCTACGGACGTTGTATCCCATTTCAGCGATGCACCCGCAGCGATAGCCGCGTTCTCAAAATCAGCCGCCAACACGGTCACTCCCGCCTCCGCATTCGTGATCGTCCAGTCGGTATCGTCTACCCTCACGCACGAGGCATTGTTGTCGGCGGCGCACTCGCTCATAAATCCGACTACGTTATCGGTAGACGCGAAACATTTAATGGAGATCAGCGTCGAGGCGACCGGACTCCACTCCGCTCCGAGGAAGATACCGTCATCGGTAGCCGCCGCGTTGTCCCAACCGAAGGACTTTGATTTGACCGCCCGCACCAGTATCACGTTGTCGGCAATCGTGTTGTCGTAAATGGTGAGTGCGCCTGTCGTCAGGTTGTACGCGTAATCCCCGGCGGTAGTCAGATTGGAAGCCGCCCCGGAGTTTGCCACGTTACCCTTATGGGTCCCGTTAGCCGCAGAGGAAACGAACTCGTCTGCCGTCACCGTCGTGAACGTACCCGCCGACGCGGTCGTGCCGCCGATCACCGTGTTGTCTATCGTGCCGCCATCGGTGCCCGCGACGACCACCTTCGGGGCGGTCACCGTACCCGTGAACGTGGGGGAGGCCAGCGTAGCCAACGCCGACAGCGGAATCTGGCCGTCCTTGATCGACACGTTATCCGCGCCCCATGTGACTACGTAATCCTCCGTCGCGGTAGCGGGGCCGGTAACGGTGCCCACCCCCGTCACCCCGGTGATCGACCCGCCGGTGATCTGGACGTTATCGGAAATGAAGGGGACGCCGGAGGCAACAGCCACGTTGTCGCCGGAAAGACTTAGATATCTACCCGCTTCCGCTAACAGATACGTGGCGGTAGTAGTGAAGTCCAGGTACCCCACGGAAGCGCCCGTATTATCCGACCCGCCAAGGTAGACCTCACCGGTCGAATAAAACCGCAACTTTCCCAATGCAACATTGTCGGCGGAATAATGCGTTAAAATAATCCTGTTGCCGGATGGCTGCTCGAATACGGAGTAACTGTTGTCGTCCGCGACGAACTTCACGTGCCGCAAGTTCACCGCATTGTCCGCGATGTCCCCGCCCACGATCGTGTTGTCGAGGATATGCGCCGAGGTGACGGAGCCGGTGGTGAGGGTGGTGGAGCCGCCACCGCCGATCACGTTGAACGGATTCTCGGCGTAAGCCCACGCCGCGAGGAGGATCAGGAACAGGGTGAGGAAAAGTTTACGCATGGGGGTCTCCTTATCTCTTTAAAGTGAAACCGGAAATCCAAATGTCGAACGAGGAATTTGCGCCCTTGTAGTAGAACGTCTGGCTTTCGATTATCGGGAGGAAGAAAGAGTACGGATACTCTCCGCCCGCCGAGTCATCGGATATGACCGTCGATGCGTTCGCGCCGTCCGAAAAGGTGGTGGGATTCGAGTACAGGATTCCCGGCCCCTGATAGATGGACATTTTCCCGAAGACGCTCTTTGTGATGCTTGGCGGTACAGCCGCGTAGGTCATCGCACCACCCGCCGCAAGGTTCATCGTCGTGGTGTTGTGGTCGCCGCCAGCGTCGTTCGCAACCTTCTGTGCCACCGCCCACGTATAGAGATCGTCCACAATCGTGAACTCCGCAATGTTGAACGGGGTTGCCGTCGCGTCCGTCGTACACCACCCGACCAACGCCTTGTACGTGTACCCGGACGGCATCACGGGATCGGTCGCAGAAGTGGATGCAAGCCCCGCCGTGGTCGCACCGTTGTCGATGACGTACAGGAAGTACCCCGTGTTCGCGGCGATGGTCCCGTTATCTAACCCGTTTGCTCCGGCAACGTCCAAGTTGACCGTGAGGGATACGGTGGATAGAATCCGCGCCGTGTTCGTGTTGTCCACCGCGACCACCTGATCAGCGGTAATGGTGACGGATTGATTGTCGGCCGGGGTCGTGATCGTCAATCCCTTGTACGCGCTGAGAATAGTGGTGGACGTGGTGATGGAAGGAGTGCCCCATGTACCGTCACCCCGAAGATACGTGGAGTTGGATGCGGTACCGGAAGCGGCCAACTTTCCAGCGGCAATCGTGTTATCCAGAATCTTCGATGACGCGATGGAGTTGTCGAGGATCTTCGCGGAAGTAATCGTGTTGTCTATTAGGTCCGCACCGTTGACCGTGTTGTCGGTAAAGGTAGGGGTGCCGGATACCGTAAGCGTAGCCGTCGTCACGCGCCCCGTGAACGTACCGTTGTCGAAGCCGCTGATGTTGCCGGTGGAGTCGCCGGTGAGGGAACCGTAAGATCCCACCGCGCCGACGTTATCCTTCGTCCAAACGGTCACGTCGGCGGAGTCCACGAGGACGAGCTTGATCGTCCCCGTGAACCACACATCGGCTTCCCCGTTGGCATCCAGGACCACCGGATTCGCGTTCGCCACGGTCCCCGCGCTCGTCGTGTACGTCGTCGTCGGAGTCGTGGTCCCCGGCAGGTACGTGTAAAGTTTCCCGCCGGCCAGAGGGTCACTGGTCCCGGTCACGAACGCCTTGAACCGCGGGTAAGGCAGGATGCTTTGGGTCGCAGCATCGGCGGTCGGAGGCATGACGACGGGATGAATACCGAGCGCGGCGAGGAAGAAGAGATGCGCGAGCAGGAGCGACCAGAACTTCGATTTGCGGAACGTCATGGGCCGGGGACCTCCGTGGGGATCTCTTCTTCTTCGCCCTTCTTGTTCGCCGTCACGCCAAGGCTCAAGATTACGAGCTGATTGTTGATCCTACGCGCCACTTCCTTCGGAGCCTGATTCTTCGCCGCCATCATCAGCGTTTGCGCCAGTTCAGGGTCGTACATAGCACGAGCAAGCAACTTATTCAACTCCGACTCGTTCAGATTGCTGACTAATTTTAGCCCGGCGCGGGCAAGCCTCCCGGTGTACGAGAGGCCAGGAATGCGGTCGAGTACCCTGCTCATAACGCCTTGGGCCATCGACAACTTCTCGAAGGTATCGGACCCTCCTCCGACCGGGGACTTCAGCGACCGCGCCTGAATCTCGATCGCCTTCTGCACGTTCAGCAGGGCGTCCAGTTTTTGCGGCTCATCGTTGTACAGGATACGCATGGCCGGCTCGTACTTCTTCATGTTCTTGAGGATTCCCGCGGGGCTGATTATCTGGTCCCCGGCGACCGTTTTCGCAGTCGTTTCGGCCTCGGAGATGATGAAATCCTTGAACGCATTCTTCAATCCGAGCAGGGCCTTCTTGTCGATCACGCCATCGGCATCCTTCAGTTGACCCATCAGTCGCCGCATCGTCTCGCCGGTATTCTTCCCGCTGATGCCCTCGGCCCCCTGCATGGCGGCCTTGATCGCCTTGTCGGGATCGGCGTTCAGCAACTTCGACGCGACCGATTTGCCGAATTCGACCTGCATCGCCTTGAGATCGTCGAGCGCCACGTAGGCGTCACGGACGTTGGCGAAGTCGTCTTGGATGCCGAATTTCTCCAGCACCCGACGATTCCGATTTACCCACGTCGCGAACTGTTTCGTGTTGATCTCGTTCGTGAGTTTGTTCACGGCGCCGGATTCCATCAGCAGTTCGGCCGCGTGCTGACGCATTACCGTGGCGGCATTCTCCTGCCCCACGGCGCGGATGAAATCATCGGCCCCGTCAATCGTGAACAACTTGCCTGGGATCTGTGCGTCCGGGACGGCGCGACCGCTCGCCTGACCACCCCTCTGAAGCACCTTCCCGACCGCCCCCGACCGGAACTTCAGGTAGTATTCGCGGGCGAAGTCTCGCGCCACTTGGTAGGCGTTTTCGCCGCCAAGTGCGGCCTCGATGTCGGCGTCGATCGCATTCCTCAACGAGTACAGTCTCCGCGCCATCGGCATGTTCGGGTTCGCACCCGTCACGGCATCCGATATCTGCCGCCCGATGTCCTTCCGGAGCGAGTGCAACTCCTGAAATCCACGCTCACCAATGTCGGACATTGCCGCGCTGACGCGGGCCGTAGCCTTCGCCAATCGGTCGGCGTACACGTCCTTGCTTCGCCCGAGGACGGGATTCGATTGCAACCACTCCACGAACGTCGATTGGTCAATCTTCTCGCCAGCGGCGAAACCCGGAATCTCACCTTCTTCGGCCAACTCCTTCGCCACCGTGTCCCACGTCACGCGGCCATCCTTATCGAACAGTTTGTAGAGATTGCGTTGCTGCTTCTCCTTCAAGACCACGGCGATGTCATCGGTCAATTTGATCTTCTGCTTCCCGTATCGCGAGAACGCCGTCTCAAGGCCCTTCTTCGCAAGTTTCTCTGCGCGTTCGGCGACCTTTGGATTCGGCGGGGGTGCCTCGGTTCCCGGCGGCAACGGTTCCGCATCCGTGACCTTCCCCTTCAGCACCTTCTTGATCTTCGCGATGATTCCCGACGGGTACACAGCCTCCTCGCCGGGAGTGAACTCCGCTTCCAAGGACTTCACGGCCTCTTTCGTCGCCGATGTCTGCACGGGTGGATTGCCCACTTCGGCGTAGAGAACATCCTTCTTCGCCTTCAGCGGTGCCCGCGCCTCTTCGATCGCCGCAACCGCCGCTTGCCCGGACTCCTGCTTCCCCGCGACCGGCAACGCTTCCCGCGCCTGATCGGCCTCGCCCTGCATCCATCCGACCGTCTTTTCGATGTTTTTTTTCTTCGTGTTCAGCGCGTCGATCACTTCATCTATCGACTCGTCACCCTTGAACTCGTTGGCAAGATAATCCTTCACCGCAACTTGGTTGACCGCTTTCTTCTCCGCCATCAGTTCGGCGGCGGTTTTATCGGGACCCGCCTCAAGTGACCGCTGCTTCTTGATTAGTCCTGGGTCGTTCGTCTTCTCGCCGATCGTGGCCTTGAATCCTGGAATTGCCTCCTCTATTTTCGTTGCGGCGGCGGCATTCTGGTCGTATATTTCCGATGTGCCGGAAATCTCGTTCAGGGTTTGACCGGCCTTCGTCCGCAACTGGCCCTCCGTCACGGATGGAGCACCACGCCTTAGTGCAGAGAACGCCTGCTGACCCTTGCGGTACAGATCAGGGCCTTTGCCGATTGCAACACCGCCCGCAATTTGCGCGGCAAGGTCGATGCCCGGTGAATCAGGGGCGGCTTCGCGAGCGATACCTGACGCTGTTCCCGCGCCGAAGGCCGTCTTTCCCGCAACTTTCGCCGCCTCGATAAGTTTCGGAATCTGCCCCAACTTCGGGGCGAGGTACGCTTCGGCGGCAACGCCGGGGATGACCATCGCGGGAATCTGCTCACCGATGCCTTCGATGATCTTCTCACCCATCGTCTCCGGTACGGGAGGATTCGGCATGAGGGTCTTCGTAACCTTGTCCGCCCTCAAGGGATGTTGCGATACGTTCCCGAGGTTGACGCCCGTCTTCTCGCTGATCCAATCGGCCACGCGCTGTACGCCAAGCGATTCGAGCGCACTCGCAATGGCATCCGGTCCCATCGCGGCAAGGTTCGCTGTCCCCTTCACAAGTCCGCCGGCGAGGACATCCGCGCTATGCGCCAAGTCCCGAGGCAACGCCCTCAGGGAGCGTGCGGGGGGCGCAGTTACATCCTTCTCGTCGATGACTTCCGCGCCTTCGGGCATACCGGCGTACTTGACTACTTCCGCCCCCTCCGGCATTCCCGCGAACTGAGGCATTTACTTCCATCCTCCCACGCCGTCAGAGGTCAGGATCTTGCCGTCTTTCGTCTTGATCTTCGTGCCTGCGGGCGCGATGTCTCCACCAGCCGATGCCTTGCCGACATCCTTCCTTCGCGTGGTCGCCTCGGACCCAATACCTGGTATTCCGCTCCACAGTCGATCCACTTGGATGTCGAACTTGTCGAGGGCGGACAACCCCATCTTCTTGTTCGGCGTGCGCGTACTCGGGATCATCTCCGCGATGGCCGCACGGAGCATGTCGGACCCCTGCCCCATGCCGCCGACGGTACGCAGGGAGAACGAACTTTCGCGAAGGTTCCTGATCGCCGTGACGTACTCGATTTCCTCCGGGGTCAGCGTCTTCGCGAAGTTGGAACTGATGAACGACTTCAGCAGGCTGCCGTCGTCGTTGACCCGCAGTTGGTCCGCGAACTTGAGCAACTGCGACTGCGAGAAGTTTTCGTGCTTGAGCGACTTGAGCGCCTTCCGTGCGATCTCGGATGACGTTGCAATTTCCTCCATGATCGCGTTGCGGGACTTCAGCTTCGTTGCCAACTCCGCGCCCACGTAGCGATCCCCGATGCCGAGCTTCTGATTCGCCCTGTTCGCCTCGTTGATCTCCCCCCGCGTTCTGAGTGCCACGGTCCCCGTGTTCGCATCATAGACCGACACGGGAATTTCCATGACCATCTGGAGCCGTTGCCGGCCGTATTCCTCGGCACCAAGCTTCTTCTCGCGCTCGTAGGCCCACGCGAATTTCTTCTCCTCGGCGGTGACGGGATACCTCACCGGATCGTTCATCTGGACACGCTGAAGGATGTCCAGATACTTCTCTTTCGGCGCCTCCGGTTTCGGCTCGCTCGTCTTTGCAATCTTGGCGTTGTACGCCAACACATCAGGGTTTTTCTCCGCCTCTTCAGGGGTATTCCCCGCCGCAACGAGCGCCGCTTTCTTGGCGTCTCGTTCGCGGATCAATTTCCCGATGTCGGAAGTATGCGCCGCCTCGGTGGACGCGATCGCCTTGAACCCCACGATCTTCGGCACCTGCTTGCCGTCTACCGTGACGTACCCCTTCGTCTTGATCTCGTAGGTCCCCGGTGTGGCGTTTTCGAGCGACTTGCGGACGATTTCGTTCCCCGCCATCGGGATCAGGGCCGCAAACTGTTCCTTGCTCGTGAACGCGGATTCCGTCTGTGTTTCACCCTTGCCGGTGACGACGAGCCGCTGATTCTCAGGGCCGTCCGGGTCGCCAAGGAATCCGACGACATCTCGAAGCGCGTTGCTCTTCTTGGCGGCGCGAAGGAGCGAATCCATCATCGGTTGCCCATCTGCGCCCAAGTCTGCCGCCGATTTCAGTAGGACTTTGAACGTATCACGCGCTTCCTTCATCGCCTCCATGCGTGCGCCTTCCCGCGCCATGTACTGCCCCTCTGCCTCGGGAGAATAGGGGATGCGTCCACCACCGACAGGTACGACACCGGGAGTTGCGGGGCGACCGTTGAATGTCTCTGGTGGCGGTTGAGTAAGCGCATTTGCCGGTTGCAGCATGGCCGCCTGCTCAGGAGTCATCCCGGACATCAACCGTCCCGTCGAAGGATCAACCTGTTGCCCATTCGTAGATATAGGCAACGCCCAAGGAACCGCAGGGGCGGGTGCCGCCGCAGGGGGGCCGGGAACCCCCGTAAAGGCGTTTGCGGCGGCCGGAGGGGGAGCGGGTATATTGGCGGCGGCAGCGGCGGCCTGTGGCCCCGTGGCGCCCATGTTCATCAACTCTTCGATTTTCGACTCGTGTACCGCCTTGTTTCTTTCGGCTTCTTGCGCCTTTATGAAGTTGATGCGGTTTAGATACTGTTGCTCCTTCAACATCTCCGCCTGCCGCATCTGCTGAAGCGGGTTGTTCTGCATCTGCTGACGCTGCATGAGCGCGTTCCCGATCTCGGGAATGCTGATGTACGGCGTCTCGGCGATCATTCGGTAATCGACAGGCATCGTGACCCCCTACACCCAGAGCGCATTGAATTGATCTTGGGAGATGTAATCCGCGGCCGGTTGCTTGTACATGTAGTACGATGCGATTCCCTTTTCGAGATCGCGCACTCCGCCGGCCATCGCGTTCGCCCCGGCGACTTGTCCTTGGGCGATGTTCTGGCCCGCCTGGTTCAAATAGTTCGCCATGACGTTGCCGGTCTGCACGCCAAGATTCCCCATCTGCTGACTCTGCACCTGTCCCGTGCCGGACATGCCCGCCAAGCGGTTGTACACGTTCTGGAACTCTTGGGATGCGAGGTTCTGCCCGAAGTCCTGAAGCGCAACGCCCATGTTCCCGGAGCCGTAATTGCCCGAAGCCGCACCCGCCGCCGCGAGAGCGTTGACCCCCTCCTGCTTGCGGAACTCGTAGCCGGGGTCCATGAGGGAACGCCAATCCTGCGATTGCGTTTGCGTGGCAGGTTGCGTAGCAGGGACCAAGCCCCCGCCCTTGGCGTTGTACTCGGCCATTTTGCGTGTATAGTCGGCCCAATCCGCGTTGTACTTTTCCATCTGCGAAGCAGAATCGGCGTAGGCGGGATTCCTTACACCTCCGTAACCGGTGTCAGGATCAGGAGGGGTTATAAATTCCGACACGTTTGAATTGAACGTCGGTTTCGTCGGGGCGACAGGGGCGGTGCCACCTCCGGGAACGAGAGCATTGCCACTCTGATACTTCGGCAACCCCATCATCGCGTTCAGGCGGTCGAGGGCGTTGCTACCCGACGTGAGCCACGGCTGCATCGAAGCCTGCTGCTCCCGGAACATCTGCAACTGAGTCCCTGATGCGTCCTTGGATGCTTCGGCCGCAGTCGCGGCGGCATCTTCAGTGGCGCTTGATTGCATTATTCCAGAGATGACGCTCATAAGACCTCCCGCATGTAATGCGATTCGATCAGTTCATACCCGCGGCGTTCGTAGATGCGCGACAACACTTCAGGGAAGGAATCGGCGAGGTGGATGATGGCAACTCTTTTGCATCCGGAGATTTTCGCCCATTTTTCGTAGGCATCCAAGAGTCGAAGTCCCTCTCCCCGGTCCTCCGGATTTGTGAACCAAAATATCTCTATTGCCGTGAGAAGTCCACAATGAATATCGGGCACTTTGATCGCGCCAAGCCCGCCGATCAGCCGATCATCTTTCTTCAGCGCGAAAACAATGCCCGTACCGTTCTCCAACCACTTCATCCACACGCCGGTAGCGTAATCCACGTCCACCTTGACGTGCCGGGAGAAGCCACCATCGTATTGCTTGGCGAGCAAGAAAATGGCCTTCGCCTCCTCGACCGTGGCGACAGTTACCGTCGTCATTGACATACGGCATCCGGGTAGCACGACATCCCCTTCGACTCCGCAAATTCATGGAACGCCTGCGACAGAACTTCACGGTCCTTGCCGAAGATTCCCGGCTTCGCCTTGATGCCGGCGAACGGTTGCAGGAGCGACGGGAACACGTTGTACTTCTTCGGGGCCGCCATGAACTCGGCCATGATGTCTGTCACCGACTCACCCTCGAATCCCAAGAGCAGATTCCCGTGGTACTTGATCCCGTGCTTGTGGAGCAGGTCAAGCGTCCTCACGTTGTCGGCAACGAACGTCTTCTTCCCCATCATGTCGAGGCGCCGTTGAACGAACGACTCCACGCCGACGACGAAGTATTCGCACCCGGACTTCTTCGCCGCGACCGCCATCTGTTCATCGAACCGATCCGTCCGAATCGCCGCGGACCATTTCAATCCACGCGATGCCATGCCGTCGCAGAACTCCATGAAGCGCGGCTTCTTCACGTTCAGGGTGTTGTCGCAGACCACCAGCATCGTGATCTTGTACTTCTCGCGATAATGGTCTATCTCGGCGAACACGTCGGCCAACGGTCGCTCTCGGTACGCGCACGTCTGGACGCAGAACGAGCACCGGAACGGGCAACCACGCGAGGTCATCACGCCCATGTAACGAACCGAATGCCGCTTGTGGTACTCGTCGATGCCGAAGCCCTCGTAGTCGGGCCACGGAATCTCGGTGAATGGGATCGGTGGGCATTGGAAGATTCCTTCCTCCGCGAGCGCATCGGCCAAGACTCCTTCGCCCTCTCCGGCCACCACGGAATCGAAGTACCGCGCCATCTCCTGCGACCGGAACGTCGCGAGTGCGCCGCCGATCACGGTCTTCACGCCCTGCGCCCGCGCCTGCTCGGACATGGCCTTGTTGAGCTCCAAGAATTCATCGCCGCCGGTGAACAGGACCACATCGTAATCCTTGAACTTGATGCCCTTGAATTCGTGCAGATTCAGGTTGAAGAAATCGACCGCGTGGCCCAACTTCTTCGCCATCGCGGAGATGTAGAGCACCCCCAACGGAGCGAAACAGGGGTCGTGAATGCTGACCCCGTACCGCGGAAGTATGAGGCAGAGTTTCACCCTCTATCGCTCCACGATGATGTGGACCTTGGCGTTGCTGCCCGCCGTCGAATTGCAGATCGAGGCATTCCCCACCGTGTCCACCCCGGCCCACCGCCCGGTAGAACCTGCCGTTATCACCGTACCAACATTGTCCACGGAGGGCGTCTGCTGGAACCCGATTCGGATCCCGTATGTCTCGGGTTGCAAGGTGACGGCTTTCGGGGGGGAGGTGTTTTTCAGCCACGTTCCCCCGCCGGCCACGAACGCCGCTTGAACCGTGACAGCGGCATCGGCCGCGAAGGTGTAATCCTTCGATTCGGATTCTCCCATGACCGAGAACACATCCGGCCCTGCGTAGGCGCAGATCGGAATCACCATCAGAGCAAGAGCCAAGATCAACCAGATAGATCGCTTCATTTCGTGCCTCCTTATGGCTTCGATGTACCGAGATCCGCGAACGTAAGAACGCCAAGGGTTGATATCGTTCCACGCCAGTAATGCGGCGTCCCCTGCGTATCCTTGAGCACCAACCCCTTCGTCGCAAGGTCCACGATCAGGTCGTCGGTGGTGTCCACGCCCTTCGTGGTCCGACTTGCTGCTGAGAGTCCTGCGTACCCTGAGGCGGCGTCCTTTGCCGTGGTGACTTCATGCCCTGAGTGCGGCGCCGCGGCCCCAAGATGTGTGTCTACCTGCGCGTGGGTATTGGTCCCCTTGCTGGCGAGGTTCACGTGGTCTACTTGTGCTCCATCGCCGCCGCTGTGGTCGTGGGAATCGCCGTTCGTCACGCCCTTGGCGATCGGAGCGAACAGCAACGCTCCGCCAATGTCGAACAGTTGCCACGCCCCGCTCGTGTAGAAGTAGATGCCCGCGCCCGATGACGAACCCCCTGGGTCCCAATTCACCCCGTCTGCGTAGGCGAGCAACCCTTCCGAAGGATTATCCGGGGCCGACTGGCCGAAGTTGGACGCGCCTGGGTCGATCAGTTTCGACACGGTTTCGTAGTAATCCGACAACCGCTGGAACCACTCCTGCCACGCCGGGGAAACGACGATTACCCCGTTCGGGCCGGCCGTTCCGATCGGCGTCCTGATGGGGGCCGGGGTCCTCATGTGATGTCCGCGAACGCGCCGACGATCACGCGCTTTACCGGGTCGGAAATCGTGAGTTTGAAGATGCGATCGCGGGACGCCCCGAGGCGTTTCCACGACATCCGCTTCTTGTACTCACCGATCTTGCCCATCGACTTGTAGTATTCGTTCGACCACGTTTTCGCACCGTCGTCCGACCACGAAAGGCCCGCCTGCGGATCGAGTCCCTGCCCCGTTTGCGTCCCGACACCGGATTCGATGTCAATATGCAGGCGGTGATACGACAGCAGCCGGCCATCGTTCTTGTCGGCGAAGTGCTGCGCCTGCCGGATTGACGTGAGCGCATACCCGGCGTCGTCGTAGGTCGCCGCGGACATCTCGTAAATCTTCCCGTTCGCCCGATAGTCGCCGACCAGGTGCTTTCCGGCGAAATATGCGTAGCAGTTCCCCGTGTGCCGGCGCACCGATGACGCTCCACCGATGTACGTGGACCGCTCGTGCCAGAAATTCGTCGTCGCGTCGTACACGATGGTCGCGTTCGCGGTCGGGAACGTGAGGACGTAGAACTGATGACCGGAATCCGAGTACATGTACGCGATCGCGTCCGAAATCGTCGCAAATTGACCGATCTGGTAGTTGATTGCCGGCGGGGATATGACCTGCGGCACGTTACCCGCCAATTTCACGACACCGACGAACTTGCTCCCCTGATTTTCGCGGATGCTCCCGAGGAAGAATACCGCCCCGGCGCCGTGGGCCACCGAGAAGGCGGCGGCGTTGCCGAATTCGATCACGGAACCGGCGATTCGGGAGAACGGCGACCCCTGGGAGGTCGGAGTCCCTGCGTTGTACCAGACTTCCGATGTCTCACTCTTCAGGAACCACAACTGATTGTGCGCGGAGATCACCGAAACGATGGCGTCAGGCGAGGCGATGATCGAAGCCGTCGCGAGAGCGTTCCACGTGGAACCATCGTACAAGTTGCTGACAGCATAGGCCATTTTCCCCGACCCGAACACGATGAAGTACCCGTCCATGTACGCCGCCATGACCGGATTGGCGGGAAATCCACCCCCGGAAATGGTCGAAAACGCCGATGTAGCCACGTTGTACAGGTATCCGGCGGTCCCGTCTACCACGATCAGTTGATTCCCGCCGATGCCGGCCGACGCTAACCCGTTGTTTTTCATGGAAACAGGTCCGGTCGAGGTTTGAAGCGTACCCAATTCGGTACTTACTCCCGCCGTCGTCACGGAATACAACTTGTTTCCCGACACGACGAACATGACGGAATTGAAAATGTGCTGACCGCGGATCACACCCGACCCGACCGTGGCCCAAAGCGCCGTCCCTGGGGTCCCGATCACGGAAACGACGCTCTTGGAATCTTCTTGGGAGACTTCGGGGTAAAAATTGATGGCACGGGAGGCGTCGATGGCACCGGATACCGCGTTGTAAGTGCCACCGACGAACGGGATTTTCACCGTTTAATCCCCCGTGTTGATGTTGAAGCCACCGCCAGTTTGACCGGGTATCTCCATGCCGCAGATCACCTGCTTGGAATTCATCGCCTCGATCACGGCCCGCGCCCGCTGCGCCTCGCGCTTTATGGCATCCGGCACCGGGGCGCCCTTCTCGGAGAAGTACCCCGGCCACAGATCCACCGCCAAATTCAGCCGTAATGCCCTCAGGTACGCCGGAGCGAGCGTGACCGCATTGGCGACCGCCGAGAACTCCGTTAGGGGCTTCTGACCACCAAAGAAGAGCGTGTACGTGGTCGAACTGTCGGGCAGAGGGTAGAGATTGATCGTTCCCTTGTGCGCCGCCTGCTGTGTCGCCCCCGGATCGTAGTAAAGCGACTCAGGACGCCCCGTGCCGGTCTTGTCGCCGTAGGAGTTCCACTCGCCCAAGGTCACTACGCGCACAACGGAATCATTATTGTCAGAGTCCCGAACGAACGCCTCGGTGATCGCGGTCGGTTTGGACGATGTAATGTCCGCCCCGGACGCTCCGATCGTGTAGGTGCCATCGCTCGCCGTGAGGACCTGGCTCTCCATGACCGTCCCGACCACCATCGTGCTTTCTGCGGACCACTCATCCAAGAGCATGTTCAGGATCTTCAGGGCGTCGGCCGACTCGTCGGCATCCAACGCCTCGGACTTGGCGATCGCCCCGATGTCCAGAAGCGCGAGTCGGATGATGTCGTAGACGGTGAAGGTCATGGCCGGTTACTTCTTCCCCTTCAGGTGGTCGGCGATCCTTGATGCCGAAAATGGCGCCGACTTCGTTCCCGCCGCGGTAGGTTCGGGCGCGGATTCCCCCTCCTCCACGGCGACCTGCGCCTCGGCCAACTTCTTCGCATCGGCCTTGGCCTTCTCCTCGGCGTCGAGTTCCGCCTGTGCCGCCTGATCCTCGGCCAACTTCTTCGCCTCGGCTTCCTTGGCGGATTTCTCGGCCTGCATCTTTTCGAGGATCTTCTCGGCCTGCATGGCGACTTCGGTTTCGTGGATCTTCGCCGCGAGGTTCTGCTTCAACTCCTTCAGTTCCTTCTCGACCTCGGCGATCTTCTCCTTCAACTTCGGGATCGTGTTGAGTGCCGGCGGGACGAGCTTCCACCCGCGGGAGAGCGCCAGGTCCAGCGTCTCCTGGCAGTCCACTTCGATCACGTCATGCACGTCGTTGTACATCTTCCTCGGGAAACCCGACTCGTCGGCCATGTTATTTCTTCCCCTCTTTTTTATTTCTTCGCGTCATGAACGCCTTGATCGGTTCGGGTTTCTTAACCTTAGATTTCGGCGGCTTGCCCGTCGCGAGAGCCAAGCCGGTTTTCGACTGCGCGATCCGCGCCGCCTTCCCCTTGTCCATGCCCTCGGCCTTCATGGCATCGTACATCTCTTCGACCTTCGTTCCCTTGGGCATGGCGTTACAACTTCCCGCCGGTGCCCTTGCCCCCGCTGCACGGCACGTTCGTCTTCGCCGAAGGGGCGAACCCATGCTCGGCGAAGGCCGGCTTCGTGTTCGGGACGTTCGCTCCGCCGCTCTTGATGCCCTCTTTCCCCGTAACCGGCTTGATCTTCGCACCGCCCAACGAACCCGCCTTGCTTGATCCCTTCATTGTGATGCCTCCTCTTTTCTTTCGATTATCTCCGTCGTTGAAACACCCGGAGTTCTTGGCAACCATACCGTATTCGGCCACTCCTCGGGAAGCATATTCTTCTGCTCAACGGACTTGATCCAGACATCCGACATTTGTAGGTAGTGCCTCATGTTCAGGGTGTTGATTGCGATCACTCTGTCCGCGAACGGCCTGACGTTTTCCATCCGCTTCTGGAGAGATTCTTTCGGCCGATCGTGTCCCTTCTGGACCCTCACCCAATAATCCGTCATCACGCCGACGACGAGATAGTCGCATTCCCCGCGGCACTTCCCCATGAAGATCCGATGCCCCTCATGGAGCAGGTCCCATACGCCGACCGTGAATCCGATCTTCATGGTCGCACCATGTTGGCGGCTTGCTCCCACCAATTCTTTTTCGGTTGCGGGATGGCCCAATCCTTCCCGTACCGAGTCGCAAGATATTCCTCCGGCGGAGACGGAAAGCGCAGGTCGATGCCTCGGACATTGACGATTTTGGCGTTGTCGATCAGGTGCGATGGAACCACCACCGCCCCGAACTCGCTGAAATTCACGAAATCGCTTACTCCGCGAGTGTAGAAATAGATGTCGAAGATAATCCCATTCTTCACAAGCGCTAGTTGGCACTTCACGGGACCAACGGACGCTTCCGTGTGTACCTTGAATCCGCTGTCCATGAATATCGGCTTCAGGTCGATGTACCCTTCGACCTCCACGTCAAGGTCCGTGTCCCTTGCCAAGAATTCGTCGCTCAAGGCGTCCCGGTAGGCGCCGAGAGCTGTGCCGGCAGACACCCACCAATTAGTGTCGGCGAGCAACTTTGTCCCTTCCGACAGGACCTCAAGCGCGAGGGCGGGGTTCACTCCACATCCTCCCATCGGTGTGATATCCGGGGATCAACCGCTCTACCGCGATCTGAACCTCGGGAAAGTGAAAATCATCGCCGCAAAGGAACCCGCGCCCCCTCCATGCCTCAATGTCGGCCTTCACGTCGCCGTACTTATGCGACCCGTCCAAGTAGATCAGGTCGGCCTCCAAGTTCAATTTCGCGGCATCCAAGGACGGCATTACCAACGTAGTGATATTTCCGAATTTGCCCGTGTTCCTTCGGTACTCATCGTACAGATTCGGCATCAGGGACTTCACCGTACCCATGTAGTGCTCGTCGTTCCCCTTGAAGGTGTCTATCGCCGTTACGCGATCAACCCTGGCCGCAAAGAACGTCGTGGACTTCCCGAGGAAGCTCCCGATCTCGATCACCGATTTCGCGTTCAGACTCGCCATCAGGTCCTCAAGGTATTGCGCGTTACTCTCCGGGAACCACCCGAAGATGTCTTTGTAGCAATCCTTCACGCCGGAACGGCCACCTTCCTCAGCGGATCATTGCTCCCGCCAGGACACGACAACAGGAACTCGTGGTAATTGCCCTCCCACCCCTTAACGCCAAAATGAGTGATCGTCACCCTCGGCTCTACCCACAATTCTCCGCCGATCGAAACCCACCGCCGACAGAACGAGATGTCCTCGCCCATCGGAGGGATCCTGCCGAAGAAGTTATAGTGGTACGACTCCTTTCCGTCCTCGTCCTTGCTGCATTCGTACTTGTTGTCCGGCATTTTCTCAGCCAACTTCAGGAACACTTCTCGCCGGATTTTCATGAACCCCGTCGGAACGCCCCATGCGCTGATGAGGCCCGTCTTCGGGTCTACCTTCGGGGTCTTCAGTTCGTCGTCGTTCACGTTCAGGATGCACGAGTAGAAGTCCCATTGGTTCTTGCAGGGGTATCCGGCCCCCACAATGTCCACGTCCGCCTGAAGGAGATTCCCAAATCCATCGAGGTCCCACGCCATGTCCGAATCTATGAATATCAGGTGCGTCGCGTCCGTCTTCATGAACTCGTTCGCTATGGTGTTCCGCGCACGGTCCACGTAGGAATCTCCCGACAGGTCCCAATAGTCGCATTCGATGCCGAGCTTGTGAAGCAGGGAAAGCGTTTTCGCAAGACTGGAAATGTACGGGGAAAATCCTTTCATCTCGTAAAACGGGGTCGCGATGACGATCTTCAATCTGCCTCCATGAAGGGGAGGGGCCGCGTCCGGCCCCTCCCGCGTTGGTTTTGTTCTTCCGTTGCCGGCCTACGCCGACAGGATTCCGAGGCTCACGAGTTTGCTGTAGAGATCGTTCACCATCGTCACGAGGTCGTTCGCCTGCGTGGACGTGGAGAATCCCCACTTGGTCGTGGTCGTCGAGATCGCCGCGGTCGTCGCGACTGCGGCACCACCCGTGGAGGCCGTCTGCGCCACCGGAGTAGCACCGTAGAACCCGACGAGGCTCGCGGCGGCCTGCCCGATGACGATTCCATCGGGGTTGTCGTTGCCGATCTGCTGCTCCAAACTTCCCGTTTCGCTGTTCGGTGCGGTCATGAGGCTATCCTCCTTCTTGAGGGCTGGTTACGTGTGCCCAAGAGCGTTTCTTTCGGATGTCACAGATGGTGCTGATGCTCACGCCGAACTGCTGCGCGAGTCTGCTGTACGATTCGTTGCTTGCGCGGATGCCGACCACTATCTCAGGCGTGATCTTGTCGCTGACTCCCTTGTGGGCGCTGACGCGAACCGCGTGGACCGGTTCGATGCCCGAGATATGGGACCACGACACGCGCTGCTTGATGCTCCCGATCGTGGCGCCCTTCACCCCGTAGTCGGCGGCGATCGCCGTGTGCGGACGAGGGTCGATGAGGATGGCGCGGACCTGCTCCTCGGTGAGAATGGCGCGACCGGCATCCTCCCCGAAGGCCGCACGATGCCGACCCTTGGAGATTTTGTCGTTCATGTTGTCGCTCTCGGTCCCGAGGAACAAGTGCTCCGGGTTGACGCAGGGCGGGTTGTCGCACTTGTGGCAGACGCACATCCCACCGGGGATCGGCCCGTGGACGAGGGCATACGCGAACCTGTGCGCCCTTCGGTAGACGCGATCTCCCACCCTCCCCTTGAAACTGCCGTAGCCGTCTTGATCTTTCCCTGAAGTCCAGTTCCAGCAGGTATCGGTTTTCTGAACCTGTGCCCAGAACTTTTCCTCATCGGACAAACCACGGTAGACCCACTGCATTGTCTGACGGCCCATCGGTGATCCGTGTTTTCGGTTCCGCCGCCAGTGATTCACGCACATCCCGAGCGCGACGGTTTCCTTGTCGCACCCCTTAATGCAACATACCTTCGGGTCCGAGAAATAGTCCATCCCGGCCTCCTTGTGGGTTAATGACGTATCATCATTAACACCACAAAGGGGCGAGGATGTCAACTCTTTTTTGCCGAAGTATGCCATGTTCTATTGTTGTCCTACCCCGTGATTCTACACGCCAATTCAGGCCGTAAAGTCTTCCAGCCTCCGAGGACATCGATTCGACAGGGGAATTGGTCCGAATTGACATCGTAGGCCCGCACGATCCTCATCGAGATGCCGTCGTAGTTCTCGCGGGCCGCGAAATCCACGCCCTTCGGCAGTTCGAGGTCGGCCGTTCCGAGCGTGAAGGCGTCCTGGTGGTACGCCATGTTCTGCGGACCTTGGGAGCCGGTGGCGCCGAACCAGACCACCTTGTCGCTGGCGGTCGGCACGCGGTTGATGTTCCCATCGGCGACGGTCGAAGACGCGAGCTTCGGGGTCGGAGAGATCGCGACCGTCGTGGTGCCGCTCATCGTCACGTTGGCCGTAACGACGAAGGGCTGGAGGACGCCGGTGGACGCGCCGTTTTCGGGGTTGACCATGTAGACATCGGCGACAGTTAGGACATCGCCCTTCTTGATGGTCGCCGTTCCGCCGGTCAGGGACAGACTGGCGCCGGAACTCCACGTCGCCTGCACCGTGATCTCGCCGGAAACCGCCCGGGTCCCGTTGGTGTGCGTCGCGACGTTCTGGTCCATCGCGAAGTCGAAGTCGAGGGCGTTCCCCATCAGTCCCTTCTGGAACTGCTTGGAGATGATCCCCTGCGGGTTGTAGAGGCCGGAGAGGCCGTCCACCGAGGACGCCATCGCAGCGGGGCCGAGGATGCAGCGCCGGTTTCCGTCACGGGGGCAGGAGTTGTGGTCCAGGATCATGCCCGCGTTCAGGTAGATGCCGGGGACGGTGTACTTCAGGAGGCCCGTGCCGCCCGACGCCGAGCCGGGAGTCGTCGCGAACGTGCCGACGATGTTGTACACGTCGGTGTAGAGGGCCAGCCCCGCCTCGTCGATCTTCGAAGCGATCCGCGCCATCGCCGGCGTAAGGATGCGCTTGGAGAAATCGTCGAGAGAGAGGGTCAGTTCGGCCGAGGAGAACGACACGTCGATGCCCCATTGGGTGTCCAGCGAGAGCGAGGTGTACGCCTCGGACGTGTTCTGGACGTTGATCGCGGCGCCGGTACGGACGAAGTACCGGTTCGGTTTGCGGATGTTGACGGTGGACCCGATCTTCGCGCCGGACACGGCAAACTCTTTCGAGTACTGCCGGTTGACTCCGCGGGCGAAGGCGAGGTTGTTATGCAGGACCCGAAGTGCCTCGCGAGTCAAGGCGGTCGGGGTCAAGAGAGTATTGCTCATCTGCTTGCCTCCTTCTACGAGTGTGTACTGCTACTACTCAATCCGCTCGCCGGGTCCCTGAGTCCCGATGTGACAGGAGGCAGGCTTTACGTGCCTGATTCGCGCTTCCGTGCGGGCGACGAACCCCGCCTACGTCGTGCTTACGGAAGCCTTTCTGTACGATCAACTCCTTGCTGCGCCGAACTGCTGCGCGTTTCTTTTCTTCATGAAATCATCAATTGGAACTTTGTCAAGGTCTATTTCCGTGACCCCTGACGGAGTGAGCGACTTGATCGGCTCGGGCGCCTGTGAAACGCGCTTCGGAGGCTCTGGTGCCGGGGTCGCCATGATCTTCGCTTCGATGCGCCCCAACTCACGCGCCGCGGCCAACGGCGGCAGGCCGGCTATGCGTTTGCCCTCGGCCCGGTTGTCCGCGATGAACCGCAGGATCTTCGGGGCCACTTCCGACTCGCGAATGACCTCGGCCATCGCCTGACTGACCGGGAGCGTCCTGTCTTCCATCAGGTCCAGGATGCCGGGGTCCGTCTCGGCGGCCTTGTTCACGCGCTCCATGAAGGTCGATTGCGCCCTTGCGACCGACTCCTTGGCCCGCGCTTCTTCGGTCTGCTTCGCCATCAACGCGCTGGCTTTCCTCGTCGCGAACGCGGATTTGGCGATGAGCAGGTCATCGTAGGACCGCCCCGCCTTTTCGAACGCATCGGCCGTCAGCCCGACGGCGGCGAACTCCTGCTCCGTGGGCAGGAAATCCTCGATCCGCATCGGGGCGGGAGCGGCCGGCACTTCAGGCTTGGGGCCGCGCCCTTCGGACAGACCGCGGAAGTATTCCGCTTGCCGCTTGGCCTCTTCACGCTCGGCGATCAGTTTGCGGATGCGAGTTTCGGCACCCTCGCTTGTGGCCGGTTCGACCTTGGGTGTTGTACCTTCCGCCGCCCGCTTCGCCTCTTCGGCAAGCCGCGCATCCTCGGTCGCCTTCGCCGCATCGTCCACGACCGGCGCAGGGGTGTCGTCCGCCTTCTTCGGTTCGTCCGTTACGACTACGACTGGTTCGGCCTTGAGTGCTACGTCCGCCGCCGTACCCTGTACTGTCTCTTCCGGTGTGCTCATCCGTCCCCTCCTATTTTTTCGTCCTGGCCTTCACGAAGTCGTCCATCGACCCCTTCTCGTAGGGGGTCTTGCACGCGATGTTGATCTTCTGGATTTGGATCGACAGTCCACGATTCTTCTTCCCGCCCTGCATCTGGTCCGAACGCTTCGATGTCACGCATCCCTTGGCCGTGATCGTCACTTCTCCGTCGGCGTCCACGCCATCGAACAGTTCGCCCATCTTCGCCAACTGTTCCTCGTCGAGCGTGATCCGAAGTCCGTAGGGGTACTGGTCGCGGCCCTCGCCTCCGATACATGCCGGGGCTTCCGGTCCACCCTTTGCGCTCTTCTTCGGAAGTTTCAGGTCCACGAAGTCCATCGTCATCCTCCTACTGCGTCATCTGAGGCGGACCGCCTTGTATGGCCGCGTCCGCCGGGTGGTCGGGCCCCATCACTTCCTTGAGCAACCCGAGTACGACGTTTCGTACCTCGCCCTTCGCGTCCGACAACTCCTTCACCGCCTTGATCTGCTCGACCTTCTGCCGCTCGATCTGCACGGAAATCTTCTTGTTCTCCAACTCCAACTTCTTCATCTGGACCTGCACCTGAATCGGCGGAGGTTGTGGTTTGATGGGCGGGTCGCCGGGGCGCGCCTCAAGGAGCGCGGGCGGCAGCCCCTTGCGGAGTCGCGCAGCGAGACGTTCCGAGCCGGGGAAGTCCATGTTCTCCACGAGAATATCGACGCCCACGCCCATCTTGTCGGGCATGGAGTTCATCAGCGTGAACATGTTCTGTGACGCTTCCTGACGCTGCGTGGTGTACGACGGACCGACCGACACGATCACGTCGTACTTGCCGATAGTGATGTCGTTGAACCGCGCATCCGGGCCGCTCTTGCGGATGGACTCCTGCAACTTATTGGGGTCGAGTCCGAAGTACCGATTCGGATTCTTGCGGATGTTCTGAAGCGCACCGCCCGCCGTCGTGTTGATCGGCACGAACGTCTCGGACTCATCCACGTTGCGAAGCCGCACGTCGCGCTCGGTATCGTACACCTCGGGGATCATCTCGTTGATGATGCGTCCGGAGTGCGCGATCGACCGGGAGAGATTGTCCAGGAACGCGAACGTGCCGACATCCCCCGGCGTCTGTCGTGCAATGATGGCCGGCGCGGACCGCTCGGGGCCGGGAGCGCCGACATCCGCCGCGAACATTCCGATCACCTGCTTCAAGTTCTCGTGCGCCGACTGACGCTGCGCGAACAGGGCCATCGGTGGGTCGCCGGCGTGGTTGCGAATAGGCGTCTGCATCGGTGAGTTTGGGTCGATGTTGTACTTCAGGTACGGGAAGTTTTCCTCGTGCGCGGTCGCGTAGTCGTTCTCGTACCCCTTTATCATCGCGGCCGTGACGAGCCACGGGGCCTTCGGGGCGATGGCGACAGTCTCCGCGCACGAAGTCTCCCAATAGTTCACCAGGCGTTGCGGATCCTTCGCGTCCCGGATCATCCCGCGGACGTACCGCTTGCCCTCGATGTTGCGCTCTTTCCCGAGCACCAACACGATCGGGATGTACTTTCCGGGGAAATATTTTTCGTCGCCGTCCATGCCCTCGATCACGTCCGCCCCGTTGATGATGTACCGACGGATCTTGATGATCTCGGTGTCCTTCGTCTTCGCGATCTCGGGCTTCGGTCCGATCGTCATTTCGATGATGGCGTCCGCCGGGGGCGCCGGGGGGGCGGCTGTCGGTGGTACTGCCGCCATGTCCCCGGCAATTGCCCCTTGAGGCTCTGCACCCACCTGTGGTACGGCCGCGGTGGACGAGTCCGGGCCGAATGTCGGAGGGGAACCAACGGCGGCTGCTGGCGGTTGCATCGCTGCCGCCGCCGCAGCTTTGGCGGCGATTGCCGCTCTGATCTGTTCCGCTTTCGCTTCCCATGCGGCAACGGCTTCCTGCGCCTCTTCGAACGGCACCACCATGCCATCGGAGAACTGCGCCATCTTCTTCTTTTCCGTCTCGCGGGTGAAATACTCCGCGACCGTCACCGTGTTGTCGTCGTACCACATCTCGTTCGATATGCCGAGGCCGGTCTTGAGCGAATCAGTCGGGTACTGCGCGTTAGGCCATCGTTCGTCGAACTCTTCACGCGGCATCCGTTGCAAGACGAACCCGTACTTCGCGTCGGCGAACGTGTCGTCCTTGCAGTCCGGGTCGAGGTACACGAGGAACGGATTCTTGATCGCCTCCTCGTAAATCTCTTGGATGAACGGATTCTCCTCGGTGTACCGCGTACAGATGCGCCACGCTCCGTAGCCGCACGACACGGCCATCTCGAACGCCTGATCGTAAATCTGCTCTGCGCGTGACAGGTACTCGATGTTACGGACGATGCCCTCGCGAATTCGCGCCAGATGCACATCGGCCTTCGAGTCCACGGGCCTGATCTTGATTCGCGGGCGATTGATCCGCTCCTCGCCGACGATCTGATCGACGTACTTCGGGAGGAGATTGATTTGCAGGCAGGGACGCTTGCGGCGCTTGCGGAGTTTTACTTCCTTTTCATCCCACTGCTCGCCGTTCAGAAAGCGCAGGTCTTCGAGTGCGTTGGCGCGGTTCTCGTTGTCGTTGTCCACGCACCGCTTGAGCCGCTTGTTCGCAAGTCGTAGAACTTTTTCTTTCGGTGTTTCGTTCAGTCCGCTGTTGTCTTTTTCCTTGCGGGCCAACTTACCGTCTCCCCTTCGCTTCCTTCGCGTTACGGACCCGGATGAATCGCTCGGTTGCCGTCTCTTTCTTGGCCGGGATCACGCGCTCGCCCTTGTGGACAAGCGCCACACCGGTCTTCTTGACGATGCCGCCCTTCTTGTACGATTGGAGTTTCTTCAGGTCTTCGATTTCGTCGTCGGACTGCCGGAGGACTTTCTCGTCCAATGCCTTCTCTTCGAGCAGTTGTCCCTTGATTGTTTTCTTTTGTTTCTTCTTCGGTACGTACCCACGCGCCCGATCCTGATCCGCTCCACCGCCCGGCCCGATCGGATCTTCCTTCGGCATCCCGTATCTCCTCTTACGCAAAGTTTCGTGCCTCGGGCATTGAGTCCATCACCTGCGAAACACTCCTTGGGACATTTTCTACATCGTAATATTCCAAATTGCAATCTTTAATTACGTCCTCGGAGTAGGCCATCGCGTTCAGGGCGTCGTCGTGCCAGACGGGAAAGTTGGTCATCTCCATCCGAACGCGGTCGAGGTAGGCGTTCGGTATGTCGTCCACATAGTGCCATTTCCCGTTATTCAGCGGCCACGACAGGGCACCTTCTATGAATTTTTTCTTGTTGCGTCCAGCAGGGCGAAGCAGTTTCCCTGCCGACCACGGAGAATCGTTGAACTCCACGTGCCGGCCGCGGGCTTTCAGGGCCGCCGCGATATGCAGATGTGTCGTCGTCTGACCGACTTTTTCGACGCCGAGTTTATGGATGATCCCTCCGCGGGTGAACATGCGGATGGCCTGCTCGATCGCCTCGGATTCATTCGCGGGTTGCACCCACGCATCTTCGAGAAACCTGCGCGACTGCCCGAGGTCGTCCATGCACGGTTCGACCCCGACGATGACTACCGCCCACGAGTCTCCTGGGCCGGTCTTGTTGCTGGCCGCATCTCCCGCCTGGTCGATCAGCATCATGCGGAACCGGCCCTTGGGCAAGAACGCCCGAGAGATGCGATTCATGAATTCGAAATTCAACTTCTGGTCGCTTTGCGGCGTCGGGTTGCAGAGCATCTGCGTGTTGAACCCCGAGTCACCCTTCTTGTCGTCGAGAGCCTTCTGCGACAACAGCACCGGCACTCCGTTCGCCGTGCCATCCTCCGTGGCAGGCTTCAGACGCAGCAGATACTTCGCGCTGCCATCGAGATTCTTCTTCCCGCGGATGTACACCAACGGATCGTTGTGGTGATAGAACGTACCGATCACGCGATGCGTACCGCCGTCCTTGCCGAGATATTGCGAGAGGTCATATTTCTCCTTGACCTTCTCCATGACCTCAACCGATTCGGAGATGTCCTTGTTCACGATGTCGTCGTAGATGCGCCGATCCAGATGCAACCCGGTTGGCATACCTTCGGTCAGACCCCACGCGGAGATCGTCGGCTCCGCCATGTTCGTTCGGCGCTTCAAGATAAGCCCCTCGTCCAGCGACCACAGCGGCGCGTCCCGCTCGCAATCCTGCCACACGATGTCGGGGAAGCACGTCTGGAGAATCTTCGAAGTCTGGAACGTCTCTTTTATTTCGAACAGGAATTTCTTCGCCAGCGGCCTGACTGCAGAGAAGATTCCCGTGGACGATTCGGGGTCCTTCAATGCGAATTGAATCGTCTCGGCCTTGGTGAGCAGCGAACTTTTCCCGTGCTCTCGACTCCACACGTCCAGCGTGAAATCCTTCGGCCCCAATTCTATCTCACGAGCCGCGCCCACCCAAAACGGATGGTTCGCGACCTTCACGCCCATCACGAAGTAGACCACGAACCACAGATCGTCCAGGATCAGCGACCGAAGCGTGGACAACTCCAGCACCCGAGGGTCGGCCTTCTCGCCGCCGCGCATCAGTCCCGCCTTGGCGTCGTTCAGCATCTTCTCGTAGTCGTACTTGTACGAGCAACCCTCGCGCTTCTCGAAGTCGATGCCGTTGACGGATATCACTGCTCCCCCACCCTCTGCGGCCGCTCGCACCCCCCGAAATCCAGCACCCGCGCCGACAAGTACCCCAAGGGCACATCCACCACGGCCTCACCCGCCGGCATCAAATCCATGACCTCGACCGTCATCCCCGACAGGTCATCCGACAGCGGGAACAAAGATTCGAACGGCGGGAGATAGGCCACGTCACGCCGCCTTCTTTACGGCCTTCTTCGTCTTCGCGAACTTGAGTTGAATCTTCCCGACGGGGAACGGCTCGCCAGACTTGCGACACGCCTTGATGAACTCCCGCTCCTCGTAATTCGGCACCCCGAAGGTCACGTGAAGCTCCGTCAGGCGCGGGTTTGTGCGTCCATTGAATTCTTTGCGCTTGACCTTGACGACGAGCTTCGGGGACAGATATTTCGTCGCCTTGACGGCACCGGAATTCAGCAACGCCACGGCCCCCGCGTGGATCGCATTCGAAACATCGGACTTCTCTTTCACGTCCATCATCGCACCACCCTTTCCAGAAATTTTTTCGCGCTGTACGCCGCCCTGAAGATGAACCCGGGGTCGTGATGCTCGCATCTCGCGCCGTCCGACTCGTACACGCCCATGTTGCGCTTCACGCAGATCCCCGAGTCCTTGAACGGTGGGGCATCACGCCTGAAATGCACACACCCGTGACACGACAAGTTCGCGCTCACAAAGACTCCGAAATTCTTGAATTTGAAAGGGAAGGGGGATTTGAAAAAATTACCGGCGGCCAAGAAGAGGACTTATTATTAAATTTATTTTCCCTTCCGATGGCCCATCCCCCCCGGTGCCCGGACGAATCAGGCGAACCGAACCCGCAAGAGTCCAACATCCGGTAATATATATTATGTCTATAAACCGATGTTTTGGATTGATAAGTAATGGGAATCAATGGGGAATCAATATGATAATGAACCACGAATCATTCCCCCATTTGATTATTATATTCCATCCGATATAAAACCTGATACCTCATCGGTATCCCCTTGTTTTGATGGCGTAATGTCCAGGATCGGCACGGGATCGGGCGGCGGCGGACCGTATTGACCCAGGTTCACGGTAACGAACGAGATTGACGGGCCGGAGCTGGATTCCGAGCGTTTCGGATCGGACCGGTCGAGCACGCACTCCGCAGCTCGTAACACCGTGGAATCTTTAATCTCTTTGATGTCGCCGAATACCTTAGCCCGCATCAATTTATCAACGACACCGGCCGCACGCTCGATTCGTTTCAACGTGAGGAAGCTGCCCGAAGCACCGGAAACCGCCTTTTTCCTCGCAAATTCCGCTAATTTCCCCTCGATGTACCGGCCCGTCGATTCCGCATACCCCAGTGTCGCGGCCGCCTTTTCCACCGTGAATCCTTGGTCGCGAAGTAATTGAAATGCTGTATATTTCTCCGTCAATTCGGGAGATTCATACCACGGTTTTTTCCCCGTCCGCTTGACCGGCGCCGGATCGGGTGGAGCGTTCGGGGGGATATATTGCGCTCGGAGGGTATCGGCAACGCCGTTTATAGCCGTTTCCATGCCGTCAGAGTATTCCCCTCAATTTCTCTGTCAAGTCTTTTTTTTATGCCCCCTCGATTCAACCGGCACCGTCGGGCGCCGTTTGCCCGACAATGGTTTTATTACCTTTCAATCTTCCTTTCTCTTTCTCTGCTATAGTTTATAGATAGGGATATAGACAACTATCTATCTCCAATGCCTCGGCGATGCCTACCGCATACCCTCCCGATGACCCTGTAGTATACTGACAACGAGATAACCCTTGACAATGACATTAACGTATAGTAAGTATATGGATACCAACATGAAGGAGGAATGAGAAAATGCAGGAACCCCTCGTTTTACAGGCGAAAAAAGGAACGAAGTATGAAGACGGCGAACGGGCGCCGAAGGATTTTAGGCCCATTCAATGCGGGAATTGCGGACACATTATCAACCTCCGGAAGTACCCCGACCGGAGGAAATCGAAGCTCCAATGCGGCCGCTGTAAGGCCATCCTAGTTTGGATTCCGACCGAGGCCGAATCTTTGGAGGCTTGCCACCGCGGACAGAAGGAAGGACGCCATGTGAAATACGGGAAAACCGATGAGTAGACCACCCATCCCGGAATCAATGCGAGCGAGAATATACCGACAACACCGAGGCCGCTGCGTGGATTGCGGGGCGCCGGGATCGGCCGGGGAATATGGATTTACCGCCAGGTCGGGTATGTCGTTCCTTTTTTGGGCCGGAAATATGGAATTCCACCACGTTATCCCTTGGGCCGAGATTCAATGCCACGACGAGAATTTAATCGTTATCCTTTGTCATAACTGCCACATGGATCGGCACGGATTTATTATCAAGGCGGAACCGAGGAAATATATTACTTTCAAGACCGAAGAGGAATACCGAGCCGCCCACCCGTAAAGATAGGTAAGAATTATTCCCCGGAATTCTTATAACCTCAGGATTAAACCCCTTAATATCCCCTTAAATCTTTTAATTTCAGGGATTCCCCTTTATATTCCGCAAGATAACCCATATTATTACAATTCCGATATGACAATTTACGTCACCTGATAATTCATCCTGATTCTATCGTATTGATTTTATGGGGCTATCCGTCCGGTCCATTCTGGCACGGCGTATGCTTTATATATGGCATGGTTCGAACACATCCCGCGAGGAGGGAAAAGACGATGGTACAGAAAGAGTACACCGTATATTTCAAGGACGCGCGGACAGGCAAGGAATTAGAACCGATGCGGTTCGACTCCTTGGGGGAACTTTTCCGGTTCAATTCGGATCGGCGCGGCGAACTGGTACAGGTCCGGATGACGGAGCGGACGTTTTCGACCGGGCACGGACACCTTTACCTTTACTCGAAGGTATAACCCGATGACCAAAGTACAGTTCACCGGACGCAAGACCGGCCGCACGCTGTATCGGTTCAGACTCACCGAAGCCGAAGCCTACCGCCTTACCGATGAGTCCGCCGGCGCCTGCATCCTTTGCGGCGCCCGTCAGTCTCACGGCATCGAACCGGACGCGAGGAAGTACACCTGCCCGAAATGCGACGGCGCCGGAGTCTACGGAATTAAGGAGCTGGTACTTATGGGCTACGCAACTATCACCGGACCAGGGAGGGAGTAACGACCATGCCCAAATACTGCGACAACTGCGGAGAATTGACGCACCACCGGAACCTCGAACAGTATTGCGATTGCTGCGGCCTGAAGTATTGCCGACGCTGCCAGGCCCCGCCCGATCCGCAAGGATTCAACTGTCCGGACCGGGTGTGCAACCTCCACCCGATGCCGAAGGAGAAATAACCATGCGAACCGTACACACGCCAGTCTACAAATTTGACGAACTGTCCGACGCAGCGAAACAAACCGCAATAGAGAAATTGTACGACATCAACGTATCTTTCGATTGGTGGGATTCAATCTACGACGACGCAAACACGATCGGCTGCAAGATCAAAGGATTCGACACGGACCGCGGGAGCTACTGCGATTTAAGATGCGACGACGCACACGAAACGGCCCGCCTCATCATGGAGAATCACGGTTCCAAATGCGACACATGCAAGCTCGCCGCGCAGTACTGCAAGGACCGCGAAAAGATTATAGAAGAAGCCGAACGCGATGAAGACGGAGAACTTGCGGACGAGTACGCCGTGGATAAACTCCTGGATGAATTAAACGCCGAATTCCAGCGGGCGCTTGGCGAGGAATATCTTTCAATGCTCCGGCAGGAATACGAGTACCTCACCAGCGAAGAGGCAATCATCGAAACCATCGAGGCGAACGAGTACGAATTTACCGAAGACGGCAAGATGTTCTAACCCTCACCCACCCCGCGCAAGCGGAGAAAGGATTTTATCATGGCACATTTTCTCGGCGATGTAAGCGGATCGAGAGGAAGCGCCTCAAGACTCGGCACCAAGAAAAGCGGACTCACGGCCCGCGCTATGTCCTGGTCCGGAATGGTCCGCGTGGACGTATGGCACGACGAGAAAAACGACGTGGACCGGTTCACGGTAACGCAGGAACAGCACCCGAGCAACGGCGCCGGGATCCGCGAAACGCTCGCCGAAGGTATCATCGGCAAGACGACGAGGAAGCCGCAGCCCCGCCCCGGACTGATCGGAGAATTGACGGAAACGCTCCGCGCCGCGCTTGAATACTGCGATCCGGACGGATCCGCCCGCGGTCGGTATCTACGCGCCACCATCGAGAACGCCATCAAGAAAGCGGAGGGGTAAGAAAATGTCAAAGCCATTCGGACGCGATGCGGTATCGGAAATCCAATCGGCAATATCGGCGCTTCACATGGAACCCGAACCCCTACCGGGACCGTTCGACGATGAGGAACCCGCATTTCTCGCATACCGTGACAAATGGGCCGCCCATGCCATCGAGCACCTGCGATCCGCGATAAATATCCTGATTGACCGTGAAATAGCGGACCAAAAGAAAGCGGAGGGGTAAACGCCATGAAAACGGAAAACAAGTACACCCTCGGGAAATGCGACTACAATGGAGACGGCCGCCCGAATTGCACCGCGAAATTGACCTGGACCCTCGAAGATCGGGACGGGAAAATCCGCTTTTCAATGTCCGGGGAAATATGGCAGCCGGACGGCCGGGACATTCTCGCGGGCGGACAATGCGTGGACACGGTAACCGCCCTGTTTCCGAACGATACGAGAGCCGCACGGATGGCGGAAGTTTGGCGCCGATGGCACATGAACGACTGCTGCCCGGGATGCGAACACCAAAGGGAATGGAACACGGCCGAGGAAATCACGCTGCAGCATTTCACTTGGTCGCCGAAGTTTCACGCCACGCGCAAGGAAGCCGAGGCCGGGACGATGCCGCCCGAGGAATACGCCCGCTGGAAAGAAATTTCCGCCCACGTAATGCGGGCCACCATCAACAGCGCCGCACCGAAACACGAAACCCCCGTTGTGAAAGAATTACTCAAAGCCGGATGGATCATCCCGGGCAAGATCGAGACGAAAACGGCCGGATGGATTTACGAGACGGAGCACCCGCAAGGGCTACTTTGCAAGCCCTGTCCGGTATGCGGGTACAAGTACGGGACCGCGTGGAAGTACGAGGAAATCCCGCCCGAGATTCTGGCGGAAATCCGCTCCTGGTAGCACCCATCCGGGGCCGCGCATCGTACACGCGGAGAAAGGGGAAATGATGGGCCGATCTTTCACCTATCACGTAATCGGATATTCGCGGCCGGAAGGCGCCAGGGAATACGTTTATCCCGCCATGAACCGGCTTGAAATGGAGCAGGAGACACGTAAGGCATTTATACGCGATGGCCGCGTTATCGTCCGATGGGAAGCTCAGACGCGGACGGGTACGCGGATCCTCGGAGGGAAGGAGATCATCCCCGCAACCGACGCGCCGAAAGTCAAGACGGTTCAATGTCCGAAATGCACCGGGACCGGTTGCTCAATCTGCAACTTTTCCGGCATCACAACGGCCCGATGGTTGAAAGGTTTTCGCGCATGGCAACTCACGCCGGACACGAAAGGAGCATAGCGAAATGTTCATCCTAATAGCGCATCAACTCGGCAATCCGGACGCGGCCGTTATCGCCCAGGAGGAGGACGGGGAAAACATCGTATTTGCCACCCGCGAAGCCGCGGAGGACTACGCCGCGGATTCATTCCTCGGAGTGTTCGACTTTTCGGTTCTGGAAATTTGACGCGAAACGCGCCAAGCAGAACCGCAAAAAAAGCGCAGGAGAATAAAGTAATTGACATGAACCCCCAAATTGGTACCATATTTGTATCACATTCTCGCAGGGTGTCGGCCCATGCGTGCTTACGAAACAGCGAACGGAATCCCCGGTGGAGATGGTGCGCCCGTGCCAGTCTCCTTTGTCGTCGTCAGGCCGACACCATGCGGCGGACGGGGGTATTGATGCCAGCAAAAGATCCAGAGAAAGAGAAGGCACACCAGGCGGCATTTAAAGCCAACAACCCGAATTACTGGACAGAATGGAGGGCGAAGAACCCCGGATACTATGCCAAATATAGAGCAAAAAACCTAGAACGCCTCCGTGAATACGCAAAATCATTTTATGCGAACAATGCAAGAGCAAGAGCCATCCAATCGGCATGGGCCAAGGCAAACCCAGATAAAGTGAAGGAATACGCAGCCGCGCATAGAGCAAGAAACCGCGACAAATATAAAGACAGAAACGCCAAACGGAGAACAAACACCACCGCGGGGTTATCCCCCGGAATAATAGCCAAATTATTTAAACTACAGAAGGGCAAATGTCCTATCTGCAAATCCGACCTACGCAAGACAGGATTCCATGTAGACCATATTGTTCCGCTAATCCCAAGGAAGGGCGAACCCGCCGGGAAACACGAGGACAGGAATATACAACTCGCTTGCCCGAAGTGCAACATGAAAAAACACAACAAGAACCCGATTCAATTCATGCAGGAACAAGGATATCTACTATGACGAAAGGGCGCAACTTTATGAGGCCGATATATCTTGATGTGTTTTACTCCCCCAAGGTTGTCCCTTGCGACTCCACCGGCCGCCGCGGGATCGTGTATCGCATCTGGTACTGGAACCCGCACGGGAAAAGTTGCTTCACGCGAGGCTGCTACAGCACGGAGACGAACGCGCAGAAAAAGCTCGACGACTTAAAAGAGAAAGGAGAAATTCGATGAGGGAACGATACCGGAACGCTGCCGTTATTATCGGCGCCGCCGTGATGCTGTTCATCTGGTTGACGCTCCTGATTCACTTTGTCAGCATTGAGGAACGCGCCACGGTGAGCCGCGGATTCATGGTGGACAACGCCGGCGAAATCGTAGAGATTCATTCAAGAGTTTGGGAACTCGGCAAGGGGACGCGGCCCGCAACCCAGGAAGAGGAAGAATTCGAGGCGGACCGCGTGGAGGGAGCGCAGCGGTGAGTGCAGACGAAAAGAAAGAAAAAGTCGTGACATTCTCGGGCATCGCGGACCCGAAATGCAAATGCACACCGGTCTGGTTGTGTCACCGATGCGCGGGAAGAAATAAAGCGGACAAGCAAATATCCGGCAGACACTTCGCCGGGAAATTCAAGGAACCGTTTGCGGACGCCGTGAGAAAAAACAACGGGAAAGGAGAGGGAAAATGATCGACGGCAACGAAGCCAAATTCGTCAACATCGTACTGCAACTCAAGGACGGCACGATCCGGACGTTCGAGCCGACGCGGGGACAGCACGTGATCCTGGCAACGCAGGACGACAACATCAAGGACGGCGAAAACGCATCAATTCTCATGCACGCATCGGACGATGTTACGGCGTTTATGATTCTCCGCCTAATCGAGAATTCTCCCGACATCATGCCGCTGGTGATGCTCGGCATCCTGAAAATTCAGGCGGAAAAAATGACGGCGATGCTCGAAGGCGTAAACGCCCCGACCACGCCGCCGAAAGGAGGACTCAATTGAACCGCTACGCCGTCAACCGAGCTTGCAAAAAATGCGGCGCCACGAACGCCAAGACCGAATTCCAAGACGCCATGCGGGCCCTACTCGGCCGCGAGGGGAAGTATCCGCTCATGAAAAGGGATTGCAAGCGATGCGGATACACCTGGTACGAATGGCCGCTGGACGCGAAGGACCCCGGAGACGTTCCGGAAGAAAAAGTCAGGCACATCGAATCCGACGACGGGAACGCGGTCTGCCTGTGCGGGGAGCAAGTGGTCGATAACGGATCGGGCCGGTTCGTCTGCCCGAAGACTTTCCCGAAGAAGGGGCCGGTGCTACCCGGATCGTTCATGAAGGAATCCATCGAGGAAGGCCCGAAGTGGGAGACAAATTGCGGGTGCAGGTGGCTGGTAGATCCGACCAAGGACATGAGCGAAGTGGGATACCCGAAGGCGGAAGTGTTCGCTCGTGTCCCCGACTTCCCATGCCGGAATCACAAGAAAGGGGCCGCGTGATGGGCACGATTCACACACTCGTCGGCGCCGCCGTCGAAGCCGCGAACGAAGAGGCGCGGAGATTGTCGCTCAAGCACGGGCACACCGTCGCCATCGTGACCACGGACAAAAGCGGGATGTTCCTCGCATGGGCGACCGTTCCCCAAGACCTCGCGCCGAACGAAATGCTGGCCGGGAGGTGGAGGGACGGGGAGAGGGTATCGGTATGACCCTCACCGTCACGCTGCCGATACGCACGGAGAGCGAAGCGAATTCATCGTGGCATGAGCATTGGTCGAAGAAAAACAAGCGCAGGAAGGAGCAACACGACGCCGTAAAAATAGGACTGTACAATCACCGCGCCGCGATCAAGGGACACGATAATTATACGATCACGCTCACCCGCATCGCCCCGCGAGGATTCGACGGAGACAACTTGCAGCGTAGTTTCAAGGCGTGCCGAGATCAGATAGCAACAGAGATCGGCATCGACGACGGATCAAAGCGGATCACGTGGAACTATACACAAGAAAAGGGCAAGCCGAGGAGTACGCGGTGAGGATCGAAATCAGGGCTTGACAACGCTGTATCGTATATAGTAAACGTATTGTCATACAACCTTAAACCCTGTGCGGAGGGAGAATACGATGATCGAAACTCTCAAGAAGTTCTGTGCCGCTGCCGATGGTTCGCGCATCAACCTTCACCCGTGGTCGAAAGGTGAGTATTCCTACGCCACGAACGGTCACATCATCGCCCGCGTCCCGCGCCTTGCGGACGTGCCGGAAAGGGATGGCGCGCTGAGCACGGATTACTTGTTCCCCTACGCCGACCCGCCCGCATGGTTCGCGCTCTCCGACATCGAACTGGCGAAGGTGAAAACGGTGGACTGTTCAGAGTGCGACGGCGATGGGGAAGTGAGGCACGAGGAATGCCCCGACTGCGATGGACATCCGTGCCCCGACTGCGACGGCACCGGCAAGGTGACGCCCATGCAACCCGTCGCCGTCGGGAACTCGCATTACCAACTCGCATATCTCCTGATCCTGAAGGCCCTGCCGAACTGCAAGATCGGCCCGAACGTGAACCCGATGTACCAGGCCCCGTTCACCTTCGACGGGGGCGACGGACTCCTGATGCCGATGAAGCCGTTCGGGGAATGGAGCAAGGTATGAAAAAGAAACTCATAAATTATTTCAAGGCAGCGTTTCCGGGGATAGCCGTCCAGACAGCCGAGGAAAAACGCATCGGCGCGGACGTACTCGGAGCCGCAAAGGAAGCGGGGAAGGCCCTCGTTCAATGGACCGCGACGGAGGGGATGAAGAACATCTTCCCCGCGACGAAGGCCATCGCCAACACGGAAGATCCGGTCGCCGCCCTCGCGCAACGCCTTCCGAACACGGTCTATATGTTTTGCGACCTCGCCAATTTTCCGTTCGACCGTGACCCGATCCTGCCGCGAGCCTTGCGCGACCTGCTCACATGGGCGCCGTCGGAAGGTTCGTGCATCATCATCGTCGGGCCGTCTTTCCGGCCGCACCCTACGCTCGAAAAACTCATCGTCGTGACCGACTACGCGCTCCCCTCGAAGGCCGATTTGACGAGCATCGCGGAGTCGATCGCCAAGTCCGCGGGGAAGAAGTTCAACGGGGATGCCGAGGACGTTTTACGCGCACTCTCAGGACTATCGACTACGGAGGCGGAGAACGCGCTCGCGCTGTCGATCGTCGAATCGGGGAAGTTCTGCCCCGAGATCATCTACCGGGAGAAGGTAGCCGGCGTGAAGAAGTCGGGCCTGCTCGAAATCGTGGACCCGGACCCTCGCGGACTGGACGCCATCGGGGGGCTGGACGTGCTCAAGGGATGGATCACGAAGCGCAAACGGGCGTTCACGAAGGAGGCGGAGGAATACGGGCTGCCGAGTCCGAAGGGTATCCTGATCGTGGGCGTCCCTGGTTCAGGGAAATCCTTGAGCGCAAAAGCATTCGGTACGGCACTCGGAGTCCCAACACTTCGGCTCGACATCGGATCATTATTTAATTCGCTGGTCGGGGAATCAGAGAGCAGGACGAGGGACGCATTGAAGCTCGCCGATGCCATGAGTCCCTGCATTGTCTGGTGTGACGAAATTGACAAATCGCTTGCAGGATCAGGTGGTTCCGGCTCCGGAGATTCGGGCGTGACAAAACGTGTTTTTGGCACCCTAATCACGTGGATGGTCGAGCGCAAAAAAGGCGCGTTCCTTGTAGCGACCGCAAACGATGTGACCGCCCTGCCGCCTGAATTCTTGGGGAAGCACCGGTGGGACGAATTATTCGCGGTCGATCTCCCGAACGACGATGAGCGAGTAGCGATATTCAAGATCCACCTGAAGTCGCGGAAACGCGATGCGCTCGCGGAGAAAATTACGGTGGATTGCGTCCCCGTGCTCACCACGAACGGATTCACCGGATCGGAGATTGAGGGCATCATAAAAGAGGCAATGTTCAATGCCTTCGACGAGGGCCGGGACATCACCATGACCGACCTGATGGATGCCGCGGTCGCCACCACGCCGTTGTCCGTCACGGCCGGCGAGAAGATCAAGGCGATCCGCGAATGGGCATCGTCCCGGGCGCGGTTCGCATCGACCGTGAAGGAGAAGGCAGTCAACGTAGGGCAGAGGATGATCGGCGGGTCAGGAAAATAATCCTTGACAGCGAATAGCGCGTATGGCATTTGTATGACAACATCACATCAACCTTCGTGCGGGAGGGTATCATGACAGAGAACAGCAAGGCCCCAGGATGGTCGGATTTATTCCTCAACGGCAGCGTCGTGGACCTCGACATCGGACTCTGGTCGGGCCGCACTCAGATTCGGTGTCAGGACTTCGGCATCGAGGACAGCAAGGAAGTTCAGCGGGCGCTCAGTCTCGGCTCCCATCGCCTCTTCCCCAAGGAGTCGTTCGACGAGATCATGGAAACCGTCCGGCAGGCGAAGCGGGTAGTCGAATGGCATTCGCTTCCCTTCCCCTTCGTCCGCGGCGCCCGGTACGTCCCATCGGACAAGTTGCCCGACCTGATCGTCAAACTCAAGAAGATCCGCGAGGGATTCGACGGCGCGGTCGCCATTTTCGTCGCCAATTACGAGGCGACCAAGACGCTCATGCTTCCCGTGCTGGAGAAGGCCCTGAAGGACGCCGCGCATACCCCGGAGGCGGCTCAGGCGGCCCTACAGCGTCTTCAAAGCGAGTACCCCGCTCCTGATGCCGCCAAGGAGAAGTTCCGGCTGTCCTGGTCGGTCTACGCCATCTCAGCGCCCAAGGATGCGGCCAGCACCGAAGGCATCGCCGCCGAGACGGAGGCCGTGAAGTCCATTGTCAAGTCGATGGTCATGGAATTGCGCGAGGAATTCAGCGAGAAAGTCGGCAAGATCGCCAAGGTCGTCGCTCGCGGCGGCGTGATCCCCGAGAAGATGATCGAATCGGCCGTGGAAGTCATGGGCCGCGTCGAATCCATGAACGTGATGGGCGACGAAGTGCTCCGTCAGCAGGTCGGAATCTTGCGCGGAATCCTCACGGCGGCCGAGGGCAATTCGCGCAAAACCGTGGGGATTTCCGAGGCATCGCTCAACGACATCGAGAAGGCGATCGAGGAGTCGGCGGACGAGGCGGTTCGTGCGGCAGAGGAAGCCCTCACGGGCATGGGCCGGCGGAAGATCATGTCGGAGCCGGAAGGGGAGGCGTGATGAAGAAATCCATCGTTGTTAGCATAACCGGCAAGCGTAAAGCAGGCGACGACAACAACGAGATCGTATACGAACACGAAGAAGGGGGGTCGAGGTCCCCGCACGTAAGCAGCATGACGAGGTTCTTTGGTGAGATGCCCAAGCCGCCGTACAAAGTCACCTACAAACTCGACGACAACGGACCATTCAAGTTGCGCTGCGGGTGCATGACCGACATCAAGAAATTAACCAAATCGGGAGGATGGAGTAGATATAGTTCATTCCGAATGTGTATCTTCCCGAATGACTGGGACGGCCTCCGCGTCTCCCGCAAGGTCACGCCGATCAGGAAGGTGAAGAAATGAGTCCCCGATCCGATTTCTCCATCGTCAAGAACGTGCCCGGTGAACCACTGGTGATACTTGATCGGAACTTGGGGAATATGTCCGTCACGAATGACGCGGAGGCCGTGGTCGAAAGCCTTACCCGCGAGGGCCTTCTCCCCGCCGAACGCCGCCTGTTCTACTACGATTCGGACGGAGGATTGGACGAGATAACGCACAAGAATGGCGTGTTCACCGGGTTCCTCGCCGGTACGAAGGGAGGCAAATAAAATTCCTTGCGATGCCCGTATCACAACGAATCTCACCGACGCCGAGCACCTTGGCGCGGCCCTTGACGCCTTGGGCTACGCTGTCAAGTCTCGCGGCGAGTCGATCGTCGGGACGCGGGACAACCGCAGCATCACGTTCTCCAAGGGCTACGGCGGCGCCTACACCGTCGCACGCGGCGTTCAGGGCCTCACGGAGATCACGATGGAATATGCGAAGATCGGCGTCAAGTCTTGGGCCAAATCCCGCGGGTACGCGATCCAGTCGTTCGACGAGAAGACGCAGACCATGACGCTCGTGAACAGGAGGGTGTGACATGGCGTATATACTTTACGCAATCGCCTACATGTTTATTGGAATTGCCTACGTGGTCGCGTGGGATCTTGATCTCAATTCAGAAGAGGTTGGAAATTTCGCGATAAACCTGTTCGGATGGCCGATGTTTCTCTTGATAGACATCTTCCGGGCGATCATCGTACTTGGAATCATAAGGAGCGTGTGATGGAATTCATTCATACTGACATATTCAAGGGGTTCGCAATCGGATGGTGCGCCGCATGGATTCTGACACCGTTCGTACTCAATTACTTCAGGGAGAGATGACCATGCCATCCAAACTTATCGTCCAGATAATGCCCGACGGTTCGCTCAAGACTAACGCTCGCGGCATGGTCGGCACCGAGAAGGAAATCCTCGCCGAGTTGAACGCGCTCGCGGCCAAGGTCGGCGGCACGTTGACGGTGGAAGCGCACGAGAAGGGTTTCCACGCGCATCATACGCACGACGACCACGTTCACGGGAGGGGATGATGTCGTTTCCCAACGTGAGAGTCATCGCAATAAAAGCCGTCAAGGGATGGACCCCTCTTATAGACGCCACCACGGGAGGAATTGATCGTGTCGCCGCAGCCGATTACGTGGTCGCCTACAAGGTCGGCAACTCGGGGTGTATGGAGATCCGTTTCCTGAAATGCCGCTGGCCCTTGGACAACATTTCCGACGGAGAATGGTGCGAGATTCTGGACGCGATCAAGAAGCGCGAGAAGGATGAGCGGCATGGTTGACAAGTACCACGAACTGTACGATCGCATCCCGGTGTTCGAGTGCAAGCCCGGTTGCGCCGATTGTTGCGGCCCCGTGCCTTTCGGCAAGAGCGAATACGCGAAGATTCCCGAGCCGGTGTTGGCCGAGGGTATCGGTTGCCCGTACATCGGCGACGGCGGCTGTTCGATCTACGAGGTCCGTCCGTTTCTGTGCCGCATCTATGGGACCGTCGAGGACTTGAAATGCCCGCACGGATGCGGTCCGGAGAAATTGTTCGACGTGAGCGAGGGGAAGACGATGCTTGCGTATTACAAGATCCTGATGAGGGAGGACCGATGACCCTTTCCGCCGCACAATCCAAGCTCCTCGCCCGCATCAACCGATGCCCGAAGACGGGGTACTATCTGTCGCCGAAAGAAGACCTGTCGGCACAGATTCTTTTCCGGGCAGGGTTGATCGAAATCCACGGGGTGACGGCATGGCCGAAGAAGGAGGCGAAGGGATGACCACCCGCCGTTGCCCCGCATGCAAACGCTTCGAGCCTTTGCGTCCCCGCATGACCGGTGTGACTCGCGGCAAGCACGACGAGATCCTGGCGGCCACGTACCTATGCGATTGCGGGGAACCGCGGGAGATTTCCATCGGCCGTACAACGATCCAGCAGATGAACGACGCGAGGCTCGCGGAGATCGACAACATGCGTGCCAGAGCGGCGGTCTAAGGGAGGGAATCGTGAATCCGAAGCAGGAATTTTCAGAACTGGTGGACCGGTCCGGCAGTCTTGTAAATTCGGTGCTCTTGCTGTTGGTAAGTCTCGCTCATCTTTTCGTTTCAATCGGCACTCTTTTCTGCACCGTTTTCATCACGGTATTCGTTTTCGGACGAGGGATAGCCGATCGCATGACCGCCCGAGTGTCGGCGCACAAGACGGAGGAGATGCTGAATGTCCTGTAAATTGTGGCGCTCCCTGACCCCGCTCGGCAAGGGCATCGTGGTCTACTTCGCCGTCCTCCTGGTGCTGTGCATGGGCGCCGTCACGTACTACTACTACGTAGAAATAAATCATCAGCAGGAGGTGCCGCAACGTGCGAGTGACCGGTAAGGAAAGGATGGTGGTGTTGGCGATCCGCGGCGTGACGATGAAGGACAAGCGCACGCTGTTCCTGATCGCCAAGACGGAAGGGTTGAATACCCTTTCGGCCCTGCTCCGGCGCGAGATCAAACGCCTGGTGCGCGAATTCAAGAAGGTGGCGTGAGATGACCGATCCCTTGCGCCAATGCGCGAACTGTTTTCACTACAAGATGAAACTCGTCAACGTCACGCCGGAGGGCAAGTGCTACCGCTACCCGCCGAAGGCGTCGCTCGTCGGAACACCGACCGGGCCGGTCACGGCGACGTACTGGCCGAGTCCGAAGCCGACCGAAGCGTGCGGTGAGTGGAAGATCAAGCTGCAAATCGCGGACTCCAACACGAACTGAAAGGAGCAGGAAGATGGCGGGAGACGAACTGGCGAAAGCGACGGGCATGGGAGTAACGCGATACGTTCCGACCCTCACGTCGGACATCGTGAAGAAGTACATCTGCGACAAGGCGAACGACCAGGAGATTTACTTCTTCATGGAACTTTGCAAGTCGCAGGAGTTGAACCCGTTCATGAAGGAAGCGTTCCTCATCAAGTACGGCAGCGAACCGGCTTCGATGGTGGTCGCGTATCAGGTCTTCATCAAGCGGGCCGAGAAGAACCCCACGTACAACGGATTCAAGGCCGGCATCATCGTCCTCGACGGCGACAAGAAGATCACGTACCGCGAGGGCGCGTTCTACCTGGAAACGGAGCAGATCCTCGGCGGATGGTGCGAGGTGTACCGTCGGGACCGGTCAACGCCGTACCGCATCGAAGTTGCGTTCAACGAGTACGTCGGGCGCAAGGGCGACGGGACTATCAACAAGCAATGGGCCACAAAGCCGGGAACCATGATCCGGAAGGTGCCCATCGCACAGGCTCACCGTGACGCTTTCCCCGACGAACTCGGACGCCTGTATCTCCCCGAGGAATTCGCGGCCGACGAGGATGCGCTTCCCGCCTACGAAATGGGCAAGGCCCCCGTCATTCCCGTCCCCGAGGGGATGCAGGGATTCCGCGCCCCGACGCAGACGCAACCCGCAACGCAGAAGCCCGCACAGTCCGCCGCGCAGTCCGCCGGCAACGGTGCCCCGGCAGGGGCCGCAGCGGCACAGTCGGCCGCCGGCACCGAAACCGGCGAACTCGCCACGGAGCCGCAGGTGAAGAAGATCGCCATCTGCCTGAAGGAACTCGGCCTGACGACGGACGACGAGAAGCATGAGTACGCGAGCGTCATTCTCGCCAAGGCCGAGAACATCGCGTCGATCAAGGACCTCACCAAGCGGGAGGCGTCCACGCTGATCGAAGCCCTCGTGAAGAACATCGCCGCCGCAGGTGCGAAGAAATGACCACGGAAGAAACCATCATCCATCTGGTCGCTCGTCAGTCCGACCGGTCGGTGGCCGACATTCACCGCGAGAATACGCTCATCGAGGACATCGGCCTTGACTCCTTGGACATCATGGAACTCGCGATGGAAGTGGAGGACGAATTCGCCATCGACATCTACGATGACGACGACGCCGAGAAGGTCAAGACTGTGGACGATCTCATAAAATACGTGGAGTCCCACGTGAAGGAGGCGAGGGCGAAATGACCGAGAAGATTTACATCGGCACGAAGATCATCGCGGCGGAACCGATGGAATATACCCGTTTCTGCCAATCAGAAGGACGTGCGTGTCTTGCTGTCGAAACGCACGGCTACCGTGTCCGCTACGAGGACGGGCACGTTTCTTGGTCGCCCAAGGAAGTGTTCGAAAGGTGCTACCGGGAAGTGTCGGATGTCGAACAACGCCTCGTCCTCTTCGCGGGAGACAAATGGCCCGAAGGAGGGGCGCCGGGTCCCTTGCGGTTGAACGTGATCGGCAAACCCAACGCGGACCACATCAGGGAATCGCTCGGCAAGTTTATACCTGAATCCGAATGGCCCGAAGGCATCAAAGATGCGGTCCGGGGGTACGAGAAGGAGTCCAAGTCATGACCGGCATTGAACTTATCACCAAGGAACGCGATCGGCAGATCACCGTGGAGGGATTCGATCCCGAGCACGACCGTTGCCACACGGACAACGAACTGGCCCTCGCCGCAGCGTGCTACGCAGTCAACGGGATTCAGGGCGTGAGCGTGTACGAATACGGCGACAGCGATGCGTTCCCGTTCGTCGAGGAACACGACAAGCGCAGGAAGCACGGAAGGCTAAGGAGTCTCGTGATTGCCGGGGCGCTGCTATGTGCCGAAATTGACCGAATACTCCTTGACAATCCCGAAGATGCGGCGTAACGTAAGCACATCATATTCTCGCAGGGTGACGGCCCATGCGTGCTTACGAAACAGCGAGCGGGAAAGCCTCCGGTGGATGCCACGCGCTAGCGTTGCGTCCTTTGTCGCCGCGTGCCGTCACACCCGGCGGACGGAGGCTTTGATGGCTATGACGCCAGAAGAGAGAAGGGAACGCGAAAGAGAACGGTGCAGAAAATGGAAGGCCAACAACCCAGACAAGATCAAGGCATACAGCAAAAAGTATCGCTCCGAACACCTTGAACAAGAGAGGGAAAAGTGCAGGGCGTGGCGTAAAAACAATCCCGACAAAGACAAGGCAATAACCTTGGCGTGGAGAGCCGCCAATAGGGAAAGAATGTTGGCTACTTGCTCCGCGTACAATCTAAAACGAAAAGAGGCGATGGCGGAGTATCGGAGAAATATGTACGCCTCCGATCCAGAGAAGTACAGGGCACGGGCAAGGGAGTACGCAAAATCTAACCCTGAAAAAGTTAAAAGATACCGCGAAGAACATCGCGAGGAAAGACGCATAAGAAAGTACGATCGGATCGCATTGGAAAATAAAGGCGGAAAACTCTCCAAGGACATCATTCAGAAGTTGTGGAAGGTACAGAAAGGAAGATGTCCTGTCTGCAAGGCCGACCTCAAGGAAACCGGCTACCATCTTGACCACATAGTCCCACTGAAACCGCGCACGGGTGAACCTGCCGGGAAGCACGAGGATGCCAATATGCAACTGACATGTCCTACCTGCAACCTGAAGAAATTTAACAAGAACCCGATCCAGTTCATGCAAGAGATGGGGTATTTACTCTAATGGGCCGCCCGCGCATAGCCGAAGAACTTCGCAAGAACTGGACGCATAGCGTGAACTTTTACGATGCGGAATACAGATCCATCGCCCGATGGTGTGCGAAGCAGGGCATCGCGATTTCCCACTTCTTGCGCGAGGCGGCGATGGAGAAATTGAAGCGAGATAAGGAGGCCGCAACATGATATTCCCCTGCCCCCGGAGAAATTCACTACAGGGAGGTTGTCGGGTGGGTAGCCCCTGGTCCGGGCGCGACGATCTCCGGGGGCTTTTACTTTGATCTCCATCCCCGACACGATTGTTTTTCAGCCGCATCACGCCGAACTTACGTTCGATGAAGAGACGCACACGTACCGACTCAAGGGTGGCGAGATTCTTTCGTCGGTGACGGGCATCCTCAAGGCCGAGGGGATTCAGCAGTACGGGCCGCGCAATTCGGACGCGGATTTCAAGATGCAGGTCGGCACATGGGTCCACCAAGCGATCGCGTGGTTCGAGCATGGGACGCTAGACGAGAGTACCTTGGGCGAGGGGATCGCGGCGTATCTTGAGAGCTACAAGAAGTTCGTAAAAATAACATCTTTCAAGTCCGTGGTCCAGTTAGCAGAAGTACCAATGTGGCATAACTCATGGCGGTTCGCAGGAACGCCAGACCTCCCTGGGCTAATCGACGGGAGATTCACCGTTTGCGACCTCAAAAGCGGAGAGAAGCGATCCGGCGATAAAGTACAGGTTTCTGCATACGGGGAACTCATAGGCAACTCTGTCGTGGGTCTTGACAATGTGTATCCAGAGGGTTGCATCGTGTACTTGGATGGCGATGGGGGGAATCCACGAATAGAACATGTCAGCGCGGACAATATGTATTCCTTGCGGTCCGTCTTCTTGGCGGCACTTCAAATAAACAGATGGAAGTCAAGTAATGCTTAGGCAGACAATGTATAGGGAATATGTATGTTGTATTTGCGGTGGCGTCACGGTAAGGAAGAATAAAGGGAGCAGGGAATATAAATATTGTTCAATAAAATGCAGAGGCATTGGCATATCCAGAAACTACAAACACAAAAATACCTGTTCACGTGACGAACTTGTTGAGAAAGCCAAAACTTACAGCTCGAATTATTACGCAGCGAATAGAGAGACAATAAAAGCCAGGAGCGCAAAGTGGAGAGAGGATAACCCAGAGAGGAGCAAGGCCAATACTTCTGCATACCGCATAGCAAATAAAGAGAAAGCAAAATCATGGTTTACTGCATGGTACAAATCTCATCCAGCAGAGTACAGGGAGATTCAGGAAAGATACAGGCTAAAGAATAAAGATAAAAAGAACATTGCCACTCAAAATCATCGCGCCCGCAAGAAAGCGAACGGAGGGAAGTTATCCAAGGGCATAATCCAGAAGTTGCTCATGCTACAGAAGGGCAAATGCCCCGTCTGCAAAGCCGATCTGCGGAAGACTGGCTACCACCTTGACCACGTGGTCCCTATAGCCAAAGGCGGCAAGAACGAAGACAAAAACGTTCAATTACTTTGCCCTACGTGTAACCGAAAAAAATGGAGTAAAGACCCGATTCAGTTCATGCAGGAGATGGGGTATCTGCTGTGAAGAAGACGGCACACAATCAGGCAAACGAATAGGAGACGTGATGACCCGCAAACTTGTCCTCGGAGAAGCCGCAACGGAGCAGCAGATCGAAGTCGCCAATCAGGCCGCTGATGAAGCCCTTACCCTTCCCGATCAGGCCCGCGCCCTGAAGGTGGAGGATTCGGACACGCTCGCCAAGGCGAACGAACTATTCCTGTGCTGTCACCAACTTGAAAAGAAGATATCCGCCACGTTCGACCCCATCTGCAAGGCCGCGAACGCCGCGCACAAGGCGGCCACGCAAGCCAAGGCCGATGCGCTCAAGCCCGTCACGGAAGCGAAGGGGATCATCAAGCGCGAGATGGAGGGGTACAACGCCGTCCAGGAGGACATCCGCCGTGAGCGCGAACGCTTGGCGCAAGAGGAGGAACGCAAGAAGGCCGAGACGCGCCAGGTAGAACGCGCCGCAGTCCTCGAACAGCAGGGCCACGCGGCCCTTGCGGAGCAGGTTCTCGCCGCGCCGATCCAAGTCCCGCAGGTGTCGCTGCCGACCGTGAAGGAGGAACTGGCGGGGAGCAACTTCGTCCCCGCGTGGAAGTACAAGGTGATCGACCCGAAGGCGTTGCTTCAGGCCGCCGTGGACGGGAAGATATCCTTCACCGTGAAGGACGCGGACGAAGAGAAAACGACGGGCGCCGTGCAGATTTCGATAGAGGTCGGCAAGTTGCTCGGGGCGACGAAGGAGATGTTCAATCTTCCGGGAATCCGTGCGTGGACCGAGCAGGCATTACGCGCCGCCGGCCGATGACGATTCACCTTGACATCCTCATCGCATCGCATACCATAGAGTTCCAATAGACGCTCGTGCGGGAGCAAAAATGAAATACGATTCCCCGGTTGTGCGTGGGCAGCAGGAAACCTCCCGGTTCCCTTTCAAGAGTGTGGGGCCGCACCCTCCGCTCCTGAAGCCCGCGCACATTTTCTTTCCCCCGGAGATCACCTGATGCCTCCTGAAAAGGGACAGTATCGGTCCATCTATTCGTGCATTTGGGATGACCCGGAATTCCAATCGTTCGACCCCGTGACGCAACTCGTATTCTTTAATCTCAGGACATCAAGGGACTGCAATTTTCCGTGCATCTTCACCTTCTACCAGACGACGCTGTACGAGCGCATGAAGACCTCGGAGCCGTCCGACATCGACGCAGGGCTGGACGCCCTGATCGCCGCCGGTTGGGTACGCTATGAACGTCCCGTCATCTGGATCGTCAAGGGGCTTCGCAACGAACCGAGTTTTGTACCCTCCAACTCCAAGCAGGTATGCGGCATCGCCAACACGCTGCGGACCCTGCCCAAGCTCTCCATCGTCCAAGAATTCGCGGAATACTACGAGATCCCGATGGACGCGAAGGCGTCAAAGAAGGCACCGAAGGAGAAGGTGTCGCCGAAGCAGGACGAGCGCGAACTTGAGGACATCATTCCGGCCAAGGACATCATCGAATACTTGAACGAAAAGACGGGGAAGAAATTCTCCGCTACGTCACGCGCAACGAGGCGGCACATCGCGGCAAGGTGGAAGGAAGGATTCGGCATCGAAGAGTTCCGAAAGGTGATCGACCACCAGGTTGCGAAGTGGACGGGCAATGCCAGCATGGAGGAATATCTTCGCCCGGAAACACTGTTCGGGACGAAATTCGAGTCGTATTTGAACGCGCCGCCGGACGGTAGCGGCAGGGGGCCGCGAGGGACGGATACCGCGGGGAGAGAGTTGGAGGAACTGCGGTGACGACCCCCGCCCCCATCGTCGAATCCAGGAATTTCCTCGAAGTCGAGGCCGCTTTGCTTGATGCCGCCATGCGAAGCGCCAGCGAGGCCGAGCGGATCGTCTCGATCATGTCGCCCGAGGACTTCATTTCCATCGATAACCGCGACATTTTCAACGCGATTCTCGACGTGCGAGTCGCCGGCAGCGCAGTTGACCCCGGCGCCGTAGGCGAAGCCCTTGCCCGCCGCGGGAGGGTCGATTCCTGGGCCACGATGTCGGACCTGATCGCGAGGCCGAACCCGATCGTCATCCCGCCTACGTCGATCATGGAGGCCGTGGCATCGCTCAAGGAGCGCAGGACGAAGCGCCGGATTCAGGAATTGGTCCGAGAAGGGGGTGTATCGGCGGTCAGGGACTTCTTGGGAACGGTTCGCGAGATCGGAGGGGCCGCAGAGGACGGCAGGATCACCCCGGATCAGGCCGAGGAGTTCATGGCGATGATCCGCAGGAACGCGAAGATGGAATCCCTCGGACCCCCGACCGGAATTAGGGCACTGGACCGCGCCACGTTCGGCCTGGTGCCCTCTTTCCTTTGGGCCATAGGAGGACCTACCTCGGGAGGAAAGACGCTCCTGGCGGTCCAATGCGTCGTCCAGACCCTATTGTGGGGCGGCAGGGCGGCCTACTTTTCGGCCGAGATCCCGAAACGGTGGCTTTTCGCACGACTTGCAGGGGCCTATTTGGGAATCGCATCCAATAGGATATTCCGGGGCAGGCTCACCGAGCGCGAGGAGATCATGGTTGAGGGGGCCGTGGGGCTTCTTGCCGAGATGCCGTTGCATACCTTTCGCCAAGAAATCGAACTTTACGACATCTGCCGGCGAGCGCGAGGCATCAAGGCGACGTATGGAAAGTTGGACGTTTGCGTTATTGACTTTATCCAGAACGTACAGGTAAGAGGAATACAGAACGTAAATGAGCGCATGGCCTTAATCGCAATGGAGTTGCAGAACTTGGCAGCAGACGTAGATACTTGTGTAATAGCGGTGAGCCAACAGAGTAATGCCGCAGTAAGCGAACAAGGCAAGGGAATGCTTAATTTTCGGTATGCCTCGGAAGTCTCACATGCTTGCGATGTTGGCATTGAGATAATTCCATCTAAGGGTGAACTTAGGCTTGCCAAGAACAGGGCGGGGCAAACAGGTATAATAAAAGTAATAATGGGCAGAGAGTGGACTGCTTATATGGCGGTAAATGTGAACAGCGACGAATTGGAGCCAGAACGATAATGAAGTGTTGTACTAAATGCAACATTACAAAGCCGTCGTTAGAGTTCCACAAAAGGAGCAAGGCAATAGACGGCCTTGATTATTGGTGCAAAAAATGCAAACACGAATACCAATTAGGATACTACGGCATAAACAAAGAGTCGATAAGGAAACGCAACACCGAATGGGAAAAAGACAACAAGGAAAAGTGTAAGGCGGCAAGTAAAATGTGGAGAGATGCGAATCGGGAGAAGGTGAGAGCCTACCAGAAGAAATACGTTGAGGCGAACAGAGAAAAGGCTTATGCGGCCAGCAAGGCGTGGGAGGAAAGGAATCAGGAGAGAAAGAGAAGGGTCGCGGCAGAATGGAGGGCCGCCAATATTGAACTATGCAGGGCATACTGGCACTCCTATTACGGACGAAAAATGGACGCGAAAGGAAGTCATACTGCCGAAGAGGTGGTCGCGCTTTATAAGTTCCAAAAGGGACGCTGTGCGGCTTGTAAAGGTAAGTTGGGCAGCGGATACCACAAAGACCATATCGTCCCGCTGAAGCCGAGAGAAGGAGGGCAGAAGGGAACGAATTATATTTCCAATATCCAGTTGCTGTGTCAGAGATGCAACAACAGGAAGTGCAATAAAGACCCGATCCAATTCATGCAAGAGATGGGGTATCTCTTATGACCCACTCCTCCTGCAACCGTTGCTTCGACCCGATCGAGAACAAGAAAGGTCCGTGCATCTTTACGTACCACACACCGGCGCCTGCCACGTTAGAGCAGGAGAAGGAGGAAATTGATGGCGCAGGGGACGGAACTGGACAAGGTGTACACGTATCACCCGCCGTTCGGCACACAACAGGAGCGGTACGTCAGGATTCGGGACGAGGCGAAGTCGTTCGCGACAACGATCTTGGCGCTCACGCCGAAGAGTCGGGAGCAGTCACTCGCGCTGACGAAGTTGGAGGAAGTCGTCATGTGGGCGAACAGCGCGATCGCAAGGAACGAAAACGACATCGCACCGAAGTCGTAGCACCACCAAATCCGAAGGAGGAAATCAGTATGGCGAAGGGCATTCATTTCGTGCAGGACGGCAAGGTGTTTCGGACGACGACCCCCGAGGCGAAGAAGCTGCTCAAGGCGGTCATCAAGGGCGAGAAGGCCGTGCCGCGGGCCGAGGACGAGATCGCTCCCGTGATCGACCTCGACAATATCGACAAGGACGGGGCGTGGGAAGCGTTCAAGGCGATCGAGGTCGGGGAGTAGGACGATACCGGCGGTGAGTCCCACGACTTACGCGGGGATTCATAAGCACAGGGAATACGATCGGCCCTGTCACCGTCACACCCCCATCTGCGGAACCTCGAAGGGAGGGAAGATGCCTGACACCGTAGAGGACGAAGGGATCGACTGTTACGATTGGGTAGGATGCCCCGGCACTTGCGACGAATGCGAGGTCGGCGCGGACATGGGGATCGAGCAAATACAGCCCCTCCCCTCCCCGCCGGTGTCGCCATGACCGTACACGATAGGAGGAATAATTGAAAACTATCATCGTAAAGAATCAAGCCGAGTGGGATGCGCTGCCGGATGCTTTCCCTAAGACGACGGCGGTACATATTTACTCCGACCCGGGGGTGCCTATCACCCTCAAGCGATCCATCGAAAATATCTATTTGGAATTGCGCGAGAACACCGTCGCGTATCTTTACGGGGCAGTAATTGTCGGCGTGATGTGGGACTCGTCGCAGGTCGGCGAGATGCGGGGATCGTCGCAGGTCGGCGTGATGTGGGGATCATCGCAGGTCGGCGAGATGCGGGAATCATCGCAGGTCGGCGAGATGTGGGGATCGTCGCAGGTCGGCGTGATGCGGGAATCATCGCAGGTCGGCGTGATG
>Ga0172379_10001128_pt1 | contig 56964 bp, 68 predicted proteins | sample GrowelOW334metaG_FD_119756 | JGI IMG/M metagenome (GOLD analysis project Ga0172379, IMG submission 119756) | Groundwater microbial communities from an aquifer near a municipal landfill in Southern Ontario, Canada - Groundwater well OW334 metaG | ecosystem: Environmental > Aquatic > Deep... | reverse complement strand
GTGGATCACTTGATTATAGATTAGATTCTTTAGTTAATGTACCTGATCAAAGAGCAATGAATCTTCAGAGTTATGATAATCTTAATTCTGGAGTTGGAGAGTTTACATGGTATCAATGGAAGGGAATGAGTTGTGAAATAAGAGCTGTTTAAACATTAAGTTTTTGATTCTTATAATATAAAAATATTTAAAAACTTAAAAGCTAATGTAAAAATATGACCATATTAGATGAAAATTTAGATGAAAATATTAATCCTCTTGAATATGGAATTACTCGAGAACGATCAGAAGGAACATTTTATCTGATGAAAAAATCTACTGTTAGAAAAGGTTGGGCTGAGGAAGTGGCAGGAGTATTAAATGGAAGATGGGTTAAGCCTTCTGAAAATCAATCAAAATATATGGTTTTATGGAATCATGTCTCCCCATTAAAGGAATCTGATAGGTCAATGTTATTAGAAATTTTAAGAACTCCCTGACTAAAACCCAAAGCAATATAATTAATAAAATTTAGTTGATTATTGGTGAAAGAATAGTTTTTAAATGCAGTAATATTTAATAATATATGGAGGTAAAAAATGACTTGTGCTAATTGGGCTATAACTATTCTTGCTTTAATCTCTTTAGTTCTTGTATTTTATCCAAGTTTGCTTGGAGAATCAGTTTCTATGTGGGTCATGGCTATTGCAGCAATTTTAATTATTATTGTTGTATGGACAGGATGCAAATGCAAATGGTGTGAAATGGCTGATAAGAAAAAGAAAAGATAAATTAATTTTTGTTTTTATTTCTCTTTTTTGTCTTTTATTTATTTTTTATTTATTCCCTGAACCATCTGCTTGGCGTTCGACAAATCCGCATTTTTTGCATTTAAATAAATAAATGCTTGCTTCATCACCATATGAAGCTCCCAAATCATAAACTTCGCTTTCATTATAACCACATTTTTGACATTTATGCGGAAATCCCTGGCCGATATTTGCATCAGATATTATGCCTTTTCCAAAAACAGGTTTTTCCTGTTGTTTTTGAATTGAAGTAATATGAAAATCAAACTCTTTAATAAAACCACAGCTACATATTCCAATTATCTTTTCTTCTTCGATATTCTTTATTTCTAGTATCTTTCCACAATTATCACAAAATAATGTTTTTTTCATAAAAGTAAATCAGAAATAAGCTTTTTAAGGCTTTAAGACGGTCTTGGAAAGGTTTAAAAGCTTATAAATACTGCATAATTGAGCGTTCCCATGATGAGAGAACGAAAATTCTGTTATACCTTTACTTTAATACAATAAACTTTATAATCTCTAAATTATACAAGATTTTATGGTTTGCATTGACAGTATTGAAACGGCAATTGAATTCATTGAAATAGAAGCATGTCGACTTAAAAGGAAAAGACCAGATCATCATTTATTAAAACATCTTGAATTTGATAAGGGTAAGATAACTGGTTTGGTTGGACTCAATTATAGTAGTATAAAAGATAATAAGGCCACATTTGAAAATTATATTCAAGAATTAAGGCAAGAAAATTCTGCTTTGTTATACTGTTAAATTAATCTTATTCTGAAAACAAGCTAAAAAATCCTTTAATTATTAAAAGAATTATTAATAACAGAGCAAATGGTTCTGAAATAAATCCAGTATTTAATGAAAGAAACATGACAATTGCAATAATCACATCAACTGCTGATAAAAAATCAACACCTGTGCTCATACTGATTAAGAGAAAAAATGCCCCTTTAATCAGAAGGTAAAATGCAAAAATGAGCATGAGTTTTGCAAATATTCCCCATAGAGCGTAGCCAAATGCAAAATAGTAAATAAAGTAAGCAAAAGCACTTATTAAATCTAAAATTCCAAGTATCTTTATCATTTTTATTACATTATGGATTTAATTAAATATTATTATTTAAATTATTATGTTAAGGTGATTAATTAATTTTTCTACTATACTTAATGCATAATAAGCTTTATATTATAAAATATAGTTGTATAATGACTTAAAAGATGGATGATTTGAAGGAATTTTTAATCTCATTAGGTTTTGGAAAAAATGAGACAGAAGTATATTGGGCATTAGTGAAAATTGGTGAAAGTTCGGTATTGGGACTGTCAAAGGCAACAAGAATACACCGGCCAAATATATATGAATCTCTAAGAAGCTTATCAAAAAAAGGCCTTGTTAAGGAATTAACAGTAAATAAAAAACGACTGTTTAAAGCAATGCCAATTACAGAGCTTTTTGATTATTTTAATGAAAAGAAATTAAAATTAAATGAGATAGCAGAAAAATTAAATTTAGATGTTAATAACAGTGAAAAAACGACTGTTAAACCTTCAAATTTGAGGATTATATTAGACAAAATTATAAAACAAAAAAAAGAAACAATGATTTATGGAGTCTCAGAAAAATTTAACAGAATACTTAGAGATTCTATGAATATTGAAAAGATAAATAGGGATTATTCAAGGTTTATGCGAGTAATATTTAGTTCATTAGACAAAACTATAGATCCATTCTCAAAAAAATTATATTCTGAAAATAGGTGGCTTCCATCAAAATTTGAGCTTCCATTTACAGTAATAATTAGTGAAGATAAAGTTTATTTGATATATTATGAAAATGAGATTTTTATAATTGAGATTAATAATCTGAACATTGTTAACAGACATAAATCGTACTTTGAAATTCTTTGGAGGAATGCCATAGAATTAAAGTAAAATAAATAATTAAATTTAAAAAGATTAGTTCTTATTCTGTTGGATGAATAAAAAAGATAAAGGCGGAAAATTAAAAGAAGTAATATTAAAAGTTAAGGCAATTAATGGCGCTGAAATTCCTGAATATGCCTATGATACAGATGTCGGTTTTGATTTAAGAGCTAATGAAGATACAGATATAATGTCAGGTGAACATAAAAATGTTTCAACAGGTTTAATTTTTGAAATTCCTAAAGGTTATGTTGGGTTAATAAGGGACCGAGTTGGCATTGTTACAAAAATGGGTATAAATACAATAGCGGGAACATTTGATTCTGGGTATAGGGGGGAAGTGTCAATTGCACTTATAAATCATTCAGATGAAACACAAAATATTGAACAAGGGATGAGGATAGCGCAGATGATTTTGGTTCCAGTTGTAAAGCCGAAAATTGTTAAAGTTGAAAAACTGGAAACAACTGAAAGGGGAGAAAAAACCCAGGGGAGCACAGGAGTAAATGAATATCTTGATAATCTTGCTGGGGAAATAGATGAATTTGTTAAAAAAAATAAAAAAGTTAAGAAGTAATAGATTTATAAATTTAATAATCTACGTAATAATATGAAAGTTTCTCAAATAATGAACAAGGCAATTGTAAGTGATGATAACATATCTATAAAACAAGCTGCAAAAATTATGTCTGATAAAAATATTGGAAGTTTGATAATATTAAATGAAAATAAAATATGTGGACTGGTAACTGAAAGGGATGTATTAAAAAATGTCTCTAAATTAAACTTAAAGGTTAAAAATATTATGAGTAAAAATGTATTTGTTATTGATAAGAACAGCAATATTGAAGAGGCTGCAAGTCTAATGGCTGAGAAAAAGATAAAAAGACTGCCAGTTGTAGAAGATAAAAAACTTGTTGGACTAATAAGTGTTACAGATGTAATAGCAAATTCAAAGAGCATTAATGAAAATTTCTTATTTGAGTAACTAAATACGAATAACTTTTAAATTAAATTTTTCTAAAATTTTAACAATATTTAATCTTTCTTTTGAGTTGCCTATTCCTTTCCAATCTAAAATTGCATAATCTATTTTCTCAGTTGACTTACTTATCATCTCTTTAACCATATATTCTTTTAGTGGCAGAGCATATTTGGGAATAATGTGGCCTATTGCATATTCTTCTCCTAATTGGATTTTGTTGAAATTTGGAGAATAATGTGGCCCGCCAATTGCAAGGGCAGTTTTAATTTGTTTATAATCAAATGAATTAATTGAATCATTTATTGTTTTTGCAATAATGTTGCATGCTTTAATGTCCTGCCACTCTTCTTTTGATGATCCGACTTCAATAAATAATGATGGAATTTCAATAAATGGGCCGTGATGAGTAACTTCCATAGTTACTTGATAATTTGATATAACTTTTGCATTTTTTTCTAATGTTTGGAAGAAATGCTTTAAAATCTGAGGGTTTGACTTGCAAATTATATTGTCTTTTCCGCCAAATTCTGCCTTTGACCAGTTGCCTATTGAATGAATTGAAAGAGTTTTAAGGTGTTTGATTGACTTATGTTTTGAAGCAAAGATTATGAAATCGCATTTTAGTTCTTTATCGAGGTTGTCTGAATAAATAAGCTCTCTATCAGTTAGATAAATATCTAATTCAGGATTTAATTTTCTAAGTTCATTTATTATGTTCATTCCTGCCAAGTCTTTTTTTGATGCAACAATTGTAAATCTCATTAAATTATATATCTCTCCCAATATTTAAATATACAAGATTATTTTTAAAATAATGGATATAATAATGATCTTCCTGGGATTATCAGTTTTAATACTTGCAATTCCGATTGGATTAATTTTAAAGAGAATGACTATTGAAGAAATGGAATCTGGAAGAATTTATTTTAATATTCTATGGCTTTCAAGTATTATTCTTGCAATTGCATTTTATTTTATTCCGATGAGTAATGTATATGATCAATACACGATCATATTTGGTCTTTTGTTTATTGCAATTATAAGTTTTATTTCGTGGAAAAATCCAAGAGAAAATAAAATCATAATTGGAAAAGGGAGAAAATGAATAGTAAAATTGCTTTAATGCAACTAGGGGAAATTCAAAGATTGGGCAAGTCTCCAAGGCTTGCAGCTGAAGGCTGGGATAAAGAATGGAAAATATTAATTGCTACATTGCTCTCGGCAAGAACGCGAGATGAAACAACAATAAAAATATCTGAGCGGTTATTTCAAAAATATCCAAATGTAAGAAACTTGGGAAAAGCAAAATTGAAAGATGTTGAGTTGATGATAAAACCTGTTAATTTCTATAAAACAAAAGCTAAGCATATAATTAAATCTGCAAAAATAATTGATAAAAAATATGGCGGAAAATTACCTAAATCAGCTGAAGAACTGATGAAATTGCCAGGAGTTGGGAGGAAAACTGCGAATGTCTTTTTGGCAGAGGGGGGAAAACAAGTAATTGGGGTTGATACTCATGTAGGATATATCTCAAAATATTTGGGCTGGACTAAAAATACAAATCCTAATAAGGTTGAAGATGATTTGAAAAAGATATTTCCTGAAAAAAATTGGAGAAGTATAAATTATATTCTTGTCAAATTCGGAAAAACTTACACTTCCAGAAAGCAGAAGAATAAATTGCTTGATGATGTCAAGAAGATCAATTAATAATCTTTTTTATCTTTATCCTTAATATATAATTGTAATGCAATATAGTATCTAACTCCATTTTCAGAACTTGGGTTATTAACCTTAACTTTTTTTGATTCATAGTATATAACTTTATTTCTTAACTTTTCTGGAATAGAGTCAATTTTAGCTTCAGCTTCATATTGGATAAATCTTCTAATAGTTTTATCATTATCTGATTCTAAAGAACAAGCCAATATATCTAAAGATCTTATAGGTCTAAGTTCTTCTCTGTGTTTACTTACTTCAATTGGAAAAAGTTTCATAATAGTAGGCTTTATCTAGAATATTTAAAGATTTATGTTGTTTATTTTTTAATTTAATTTAAATAGTTCAAGCTATTGGAATTTTTATGAATAATTTAATTAAAGAAGTTAATGAATTAAAGAAAAGTGGCATAAGAAGAATAGTTGATGAAAGACTGAAAGAATTTCAAAATCTTAATAATTTGGGCAATGAAGATTGGTTTTCTGAGCTTTGTTTTTGTTTACTAACTGCAAATTCAAAGGCGAGAACAGCGTTAAATATCCAAAAACAATTGGGGTTTGAAGGATTTTCAAAATATTCTCAGAAAGACTTAAGCACTTGTATCCTGGTAAATAAACATAGGTTTCATAACAATAAAGCAAAATTTATTGTTGATGCTAGAAAACATTTGGATATAAGGGATGAAATTATAAAAGTTATAAAAGAAAATGAAAATGGAGAGGTAAATGCGCGAGAATGGCTGGTAAAAAATATTAAAGGCTTGGGATATAAGGAATCATCACATTTTCTTAGAAATGTGGGTTATACCAATCTGGCAATACTTGACAGACATATATTAAATTTAATGATTGAAAATAATTATTTAAAAGAAAAACCAAAGTCACTTAACAAAAACAATTATCTTGAAATTGAGACTATTTTTAATAAAATTGCTGATGAACTGAAAATGTCAAGTGCTGAACTTGATTTGTATATGTGGTATATGAAAGCTAAAGAAGTGCTGAAGTGATTATTAATTCAGTATGTAAATCTCTTTTGTATAGTGTTTAGTATATGGTGAAGTTACATCAATGCTTATATCATGAACTCCGGTATAAAAATCAATACCATTAAATCTTGCTTCAAATTTACCTTCGCTATTAGTTATGGTTATATTTGTAATGCCTTCAAAATTAACTGACAATTGGCAGTTTGCACAAATACCATTATTTGAATTATTGAGAATTATTCCTAAAATTGTTAAGTCCTTATTTGTTAATTTAACAGGAGGATTTAAATTTTGAAGTGGGCCCCATTCTGTAGTTATATTGTCTGTATTTTCTGGTTCTTCTATAGAACAAGAAGGACATGTCCCTCCACAATCTACTCCTTCTTCATCTTGATTTTGTATACCATCTGAACAAGTTTCAGAAGGAATAATTAATTCTCCATACTCATATGCTCCGATGTCAGATGGAGAATATAAACTTCTTAGAATATTATCTTTATCATATGATGCAAGCTTGGGGATATTCTCTCCAGTATTAATTGCTGGACTTGAAGGATTAAGATGAAGATCTCCATTAAATATTTCCTGCGATAAAAGTGCATCAGTTATTGGAGTAATAAAAAGTGGATCTTGCAAAAATATACTATGCTGGTCTTTTCCCATTATACTTGGCCATTCAGTTATATTCATAAATCTGTATGTCCCATTTGTTGCAAAATGAAAATACCCACCATTAGAAGCACCGCCATTTATATAAAATAAGTTATAATCTGAAGTAATGTTTTTTATTACATCTTGATTAGAGTTGTTGCCAAATCTTAAAAATCTTGCACCAGCTGTCTGTCCGAGAATATAAAAAATATTATTCTTTATTACAATATTTTGATTTATTGTATAATCATAATAGGGATATGGATTTGGACCGTTATAACTACTTATATGTATTATCCCGTATCTTTGATTTATATTCCCGCTCCACTGATCATTTCTGTTGATAAATGTGTTTCCGACAATATAAACATTTTTTGATGGTTTTGATTGTATAGGGTTGCCAAAAATTATCTTTGCAGATTTTGTAACTGAGTTATTGCTTACAAAAATATTATTTCTAACAGTAATATTTTCTGAATCAGTAATTTCAAGCATTTGTTCTCCATTTGTAACAAGATTGTTTTCAAATACTATGTTTTCTATTGTTTGGTTTTTTCCTCCTTCATTTGGACCAATCTGAACCATAAGCAAAGAGTAACGGTTCTCTCCTAAATGTTGACCCTTGCCGGGGCATGTCCCTCCACATACACAACCAGTAGTAAATTGAGGGTCGATCCAACCAATAAATTTATTTCGTGCAAGATATACATTATTTGTTGGGTGACTAAAATCTGTATAATCAGTAGCAGCACTTAATCTGAATCCATTAAATCCTGATGCAGATTTTTCATATAAATTATCCATTATAATTCCCTTATCAACATAACTCAAATAATTCTGGTGAGAATCAGTAAGAGAAAAAGTAGTATTTATTATGACTAAACGACTTCCTTTATAATATAAGTTATCTTTTGTTAGATTATACATATATGAATTAAAAATAAAAACTCCTGAACCATAATCAATTGAAGCTGTTTGAAATGCTGAATTAAAACTTGTAACATTTATATTGTAAAAAAGAACATTTTGAAAATTAGAATTTTGGTTATTAAAGACCATACCAGAACATTTTTGATTAGAAGAAAAACTCAAATCTTTAACTGTAATTAAAACAGCTGAATGAAAAGTATCAATAAACTTTCCTGAGAAACCTGCTTGATTAATAAGAACTGGAGAAGGTCCTGAGCCATAAGCTCCAATTAAATAGCCGTATCCAAATCCTGAACCATAATTATATCTTATTTGTGATGTAAAATCATTCTGAGAAATGACTCCCAGAGTATTAGTGCATGAAGTCATATTGGTAAAATAAAAGGTCTGTCCTCTTTTGAATAAAATTTGGTCACCTGGCTTATATATACTATTAACAATTGGGCATGATGAATCAAGTCCGCAGTTTGAAACCGGGTTTGTGACGCAACTTTTACCGCCTACTCCCCTCATGGCTTTATTTGCAGTTTTCCATGGTCCGCAACTTCCTGATACTGTTTGGCATTTACCATCATAATTATCATCTCCAATTGCTGAGTCAACGTAATAAGTAGTCCCATCTCTTGCTAATACTGTGATTGGAATAGATGCACTTGCAGTATTACCATTCACATCTCGGACTGTTACTGTTGCAGTATAACTTCCAGGGGTTTCATAAACATGAGCTGCATTAAACATTCCTGGTCCGCTATCTGATTTTCCATCTCCAAAATTCCAGGAATAAAATGTAATCTCCTCTCTTGGAGAAGACTTCCATGCTTCAAAAAATACAGGAAGTGGAGCATAGAAATTAGTTATTCCAATACTATTGTATCCTGATGCTTTTGAAAGTTTATACCAATCAGCTTCATTAACTTCAATGTTTGCAGAAAGCGCTTTTATTGCTGATATCTGGAAAATAAATAAAAATAATATAAAAAAAATAATGCTGATTAAATTTATATTTTTTATCGACATCTTGGTAAAAATTTCACACCTTTTTATTATTTTATCCTCATTTAAAATGTATTTTTAGGTATTTAATACTTTTCATAGAATCAAATATCTGGGATTAATAGAATTATTTACAATTAAGTTTGAAAAAGAAATTCTCTCATTGAAGGAAATGAAAAATTACCGGATTTGGCAGATTCTTTCATAAAATCCTTTGTTGTTTCGTAATATGACCTTAAACCGTGTTTATAATCTGCAAAATGTAAAGAAATTATCAATGGCTCTTTTGGTTTTAATTCTAATTCACGTGAAAACATTCTTTCAACTTCTGTATCTGAAATTTTTAATAAAGTCCAATTATAATCCATTCCTAAAATTCGTGATTTATTATCACGTTTATATTCTGGAAGGCCTTTAATTATGATTCCGGATTTTTCTTCTTTGAAATCTCCTGGAATTGAGACATCATATAAATAATTCAATTTTTTAAGAGCTGGATAAAGACCACTATTCCATTCAAGATATGGGGCTCTGAAACCTACTGCTTTGTATGGCTTTGAATCTTTATAAAAAAGTTTTGCTAGATGACTATCAAATTCTTCAAGTTCTTTATGCCCTTGTTCTTCTGTCCAGTTATGTCCGTGTAGGTGTCTAACAGTATGTGAAGCAATATCGTGACCGTTATCAATTGCTTCTTGAACAAGTTTAAGCCGGTTTTGAATATCCTCTTTAGTTCCACCATATCCAATATCTGATCTTCCTTCCAACTTTTCAAAAAAATAAGCAGAATTTACAAAATAAGAAAAATGAACTTTTTCATTTGTAAGGTCTTCAAGACTTTTTGCAAAATCAATTGATTTCCTCCATTTATTGAGATTATAACTTCCATCAAAGCAAAGAATAATTGGTCTTTTTTCCTTTGATTCAAAGGGTTTTTGTTCAGATTGTTTTTGTTTAATTGGTTCAGATTCAGATGGAGAGGCAAAAGAATTTAATTGAGTTAAAATTAGTGCATATTTAAGAAAATCACGCCGGTTCATTTTATAAGGAATAGTCTTATCTTTTAAGGTTTTATATCCTTGAATATGGAATATAAATTTATATCAATTGTGTGATTTATTTGGAGATTTTATTATAGTTTTGATTTATTGAACATAAGTTATTGAATAATATCAATAAAGAATAATTTATAAGAGGGATTTTCTTAATTTTTTTATGCTTTACTTAATTGGTTTAGGGCTTGAATTAAAAGGAATATCCCTGCATGGAAAGAAGATATTGAAAAATGTAAAAAAGATATATCTTGAAAATTATACTATTGAACTGCCTTATCAGAAGAAAGAACTTGAAAAAGAGCTGAAAATAAAAGTTAGTGAAGCTGGAAGAGAATTTATTGAAAGTGAAAAAATAGTTGAGGAAGCTAAAAATCAAGATATTGCTTTATTAGTTTATGGAAGCCCGCTTATGGCAACGACACATATTTCTCTGATAAATAAAGCAAAAAAGTTAAATATAAAATATAAAATACTCCATAGTGCAAGTGTTTATGATGCTGTTTGTGAGAGTGGATTGCATATTTACAAATTTGGAAAAACTGCTTCGCTTCCAAAATGGCAGAAGAATTTTGAACCAAAAAGTTTTATTGATATAATTAAAGAAAATCAATCAATTAAAGCACATACACTTCTTTTGATTGATATAGGGCTTGGATTTGAAGATGCAAAAAAACAACTTGAAAAATGCAATTTCAAATTTGGAAAAATAATTGTGTGTTCACAACTTGGAATTAAAAGCAAATTTTTCTATGGTAGTTTGAGTGAGATAAATAGTGATAAAGTTAAACATCCATACTGTATTGTGATTCCTGGAGAGCTACATTTTAGTGAAGAAGAAAGTTTGAAGGGAATAATTTAATTGATAATTAATTATTTAGTAATATATCTAAAAGCTTATAAATCTTTTAGTTCCGTATTATTTATGCTAAAAAAAATTAAGAAGAAAATTAGGGGAATTGCCATCATTGGAGGAATATTGGGGGCAACTTATGGTTTACAGTTTGGGATTAATCATTTAACGAGTAATTTTGAATATGTTGATAAAGATTATCATTCTGTAACAAGGGCTGATGGTGCTTTTAGTTCTACTAGATTTGACAGATATGATGATGGAAATAATAAAATTGATGGTGTGTTTCAATTCAGACTTTTTGGTTCAACAAAACTTATGGATGATTATGGAAGTGATGGATCGGTGGATAGAATTCATATTGTATGTCCTGAATTTGGTGGAATTGCAGGAGTTTTAAAAAGAGAAAATGATTATAAAAAATTTAAAGATGAATTTGATAAGGCAGATAGAATATTAGCAGAGACAAAGGAAAGATTTGCTGGGTATTTTTAAAAGGTTAAATCAAAATTTATTAGATTTATTGTAATATTTTTATCTCCCACCGCCTCCGCCGCCACCAGCTCCCCCTCCACCTGCACCACCCATGCCTCCGCTTGCAGCACTTCCAAAATTAGATGAACTGTAAACAGAAGTATTGTAAAAAGTATTGTATTGCTTCTGATCAATTATCTTCCATTCTTTGAATTTTTTAATTACAACTGAACCTACTCCGAGAGCTGTAGCATAAACTAAATGCTGTTGCCATAATTTTATTGCTTCTGGCGGACAGGTTTTCATTGTGGAAAACGCTTTAAGATAATGTTTAAATGACTGCCACTTCTGGTATTCTATATAATAATCTTTTTTAAATTTAATAAATATTGAAGAAAGACCTGAAATTAATGATATTAAAACTGCTGAAATTAATTGAAAAATTACTGTAGACAAAATATTAAAATTAAAAAATGTATAAATTAAGTATGATAAAAAGAATGATAGGAACATAGCTGTATTAATGATAATCTGTCCTTTATTATCTAAATATTCTTTAGTTTTTTGATTAACTTTCTTTGATAAAGATCTTGATTCCTTCTGCAAATCAAATTTCTTTGAAAATCCAATAGAATTAACCATTTTTTCAATTTTGAAAAAACCCTGTGAGTCAATTTTAGATTTGTCTCCAAGCTCAATTATTTTTTCTATATATGAGATAAAAGCTAAATCTACTTGATCTAAATTCTTATTATCATGTTTTAATAGCTTAATGTAAACCTCTTTATTGATTGTCTTAATGTCTATTATTTTTCTTCTGTAAAAGTCCATTATCATTGTAGGAAAAAAGTTTAAACCCATTTTTCCAAATGGAGGATTAAAAATTGCTGCAACTTCCCAAGCTTTTCTTTCATTTGGATACATACTTAGTTCTTTAGGAACATCGAGATAAGATGTTTCTCTGCCAAAAATAAACCAAACAAAAAAGAATAATAAAGCAGGCAAAAATGAAATTAAGAAAATGAATATAATAATTAATTGATTATTATCAAATTCGAAATTAGTTTTTTGAATGATATTAAATGAAGAAATATTTTGATTGTCATATGGGAGATATAAAATTACATATTCATTTGGGAAAAATATTCCTTTTGTTATAACATCTCCTGAAATAATGAAGTTATTGCCTTTAATTAGGAGTTTGTGGTTATTTGGCGAATATGCAACAAATTTAGTATAATATCTGCCATTTATTTCAAAAAGATTTTCATTGTTAATTGTGTAAGATGACTTGATATAATAATCCTGATTATCTTTAAATCCAAGTTCGTTTCCAAATGTACAACCATATTCATTATTTTCTGTATATGGTAAATGTGGTGATGATAAAAAAGATTGATTAAATGTATAAAAACCATAAGAAGTTAAAACATAGGGTATTCCGCTCTGACAGGATAATGAGTTTATTTTAATATTCTCTATATTGTTATCTTCAACTGTGATTTGAGTAATGAAATTTCTGAATAAAGTATGATATTCTTTATTTGTGTGAAAAAGCAAATTCTCTTGAATATTATTTCCATTAATTGTAATTTCGGATTTGGAAAAATTAAAACCTCCAGACCATAGGCTAAAATAAATTATATTTAAAATTCCCAAAATGACAAGAATTGTCACAATAATTGCCACAGCCTTTGATTCTTTCATGCTAAACTGAAAGAATTATTGTTTAAAATAGTTCCTATTAAGAAGATTTAAAAACAGGCAATTTATTGGTATTTCATGAAAAATAGCTACACAAATAAGATAAGTATTGTGCCTTCAATTATAGCTATTGCGATTATTATAATTATCTAAGCAATCACTAATTTCAGTGATTGCAAATTTTATATGACTAATTTACAATCTTCTGGCAGTGAAAGAGCAAAACGGGAAAGAGTTTATTATAAAAGCGTAGAATTGATTGGATATGAAAATAAGTCAAATGGGCTTCAATACACTCCTGTGATGATGTTAAGTATTTTTGATAAATATGAATTGTTAATAAATGAAGAAAGATATAGTGAAGCAGAAGATATTGAGAAATGCAATGAATTTCCATATCAATGGCTGAATTTTGTAATTTCAAAGACAATTAAAAACAGCAAAAATGGGATTGCAGAGAAATTAGTTGAGAGATTTAGATGTAGAGGTTATAGTAATTCCTGGCTTGGGATAAATAAGGCATAAATACATAAACGGGAAGATTAATAAATATTAGAAACAAAAATAACCTATGGAAGAGAGTAAAATAAGTGAGAATGAAAAAGAAAAAAAGATATTAGAGTTCTGGAAAGAGAAAAAAATTTATGAGAAGTCTGTTAAAAAAAATAGTAAAGGAAAAAAATTTTATCTTATGGATGGACCGCCATATGCAAATGGGCATATCCATATGGGGACTGCTTTAAATAAAATATTAAAAGATATAGCAATGAGGTCTCATCGACTTCAAGGATTTGATGTTTTTGACAGGCCAGGTTATGATACTCATGGGGTTCCAATTGAATTTCAGGTTGAAAAAGAAATTGGAAGTAAATCTAAAAAAGACATTGAAAAGTATGGTGTAAAAAATTTTATTGACAAATGCAAAGAATATGCAACAAAACATATTGGAATAATGAATAGTGAATTTGAAAATTTAGGAGTTTGGATGAATTGGAATAGCCCGTATTTAACTCTTCATGATGAATATATTGAAACAATATGGGACACATTTAAAAAAGCTGATGAAAAGGGCCTTTTATATCTAGGAAAATATCCAGTACACGTCTGCCCAAGATGTGAAACAGCTGTGGCATATAATGAGATAGAATATAATAAACAAGACGATACTTCAATTTATGTTAAATTTTCGCTGAAAAATGAAAAAAATAAATTCTTGATAATTTTTACAACAACTCCTTGGACACTTCCTGGAAATACTGGAGTGATGGTAAATCCGGATTTTGATTATCAGGAAATTGAACTCTCTAATGGTGAGAAATGGATAATTGCAAAAGAATTAGTGCCTAAGATAATGGGGGAATTAGAATTAGGTTTCACAATTAAAAAAGAATTAAAAGGAAAATCAATGAAAGGATGGGAATATGAAAATCCACTTGCTAAAAATTTAAAATTAAATTTAAAAAATGCTTACAAGGTTGTGTTATCATCGAGATATGTAAATATTGAGGAAGGAACAGGATTAGTTCATTGCGCTCCAGGTCATGGAAAAGAAGATTATGAAGTTGGTAAGGAAAATGGGCTTGATAATCCTTCTCCAGTTGGAATAGATGGAAATTTAACAGAAGAAGCGGGAAAATATGCAGGCAAGAAGGCAAGGGTTGTTGATACAGAAATTATTAATGATTTAAAAAACAGCGGTAATTTAGTTTACAAAATGAGCTACAATCATGATTATCCAATATGCTGGAGGTGTAAAACTCCTCTTTTAATGATTTCTCAGCCCCAATGGTTTTTAAAAATTTCAAGTATACATAAAAATATTTTAAAAGAAAATGAAGAAACAGCATGGATCCCAAATTGGATGAAATCAAGAATGAAAGCTTGGCTTGATGGAATATCTGACTGGCCAATTTCAAGAGAAAGATATTGGGGTACACCACTCCCAATATGGTTATCTGATGATGGAAAAGAAAAAGTTGTTATTGGCAGTATTAAGGAGCTTGAAAAATTATCTGGAAAAAAAATAAAAGATATTCATAAACCTGGAATTGATGAAATAGTTTTTGAATATAAGGGCAAAAAAATGAAAAGAGTGAAAAGTGTTTTAGATGTGTGGTTTGATTCGGGAGTTTCAAGCTGGGCTGCGCTTGGCTTTTTATCTGATAAAACCAAATTTAAAAAATTTTGGCCAGCAGATCTTAATATTGAAGGAAAAGATCAAGTAAGAGGATGGTGGAATTCACAAATAATCTTATCAGAATTAAAATTTGATAAAAAACCTTTTGATAGCATTATTGTTCATGGGATGATTTTAGATCTTGGAAAAAAGAAAATGTCAAAGTCTCTTGGGAATATAATCTCTCCGCATGACATAATTGAAAAATACAGCAGAGATTATATGAGATATTATTTTGCAAAAACTTCAAAGGGAGAAGATTTTTCATTTGATGAAAAAGAATTTTCTGAGATACAAAAAGTATTTAGAGTTTTAATTAATATCAATACTTTTACTAATCAACTTGAAAAATCAAATGGAAAATTAGAAATTGAAGATAAATGGATAATATCCAGATATAATTCAGTTGTAAAAGAGATTACTGAGAATTATAATAATCATAAATATCCTGAAGTTATACAAAAACTAGAAAAATTTCTTGTTGAAGATTTAAGTAAAAGTTATATTAAGATTATAAGAGAAAGATCTGATGAAGCTGAGAATTTATTGAAAGAAATAAGAACTGGTTTGCTGAAACTCTCTGCACCGATAATTCCATTTACAACAGAAAGAATATGGCAGGAGCTGAAAGAGAATAAAATTGTAAAAGAAGAGTCAATTCATCTTTCATCATGGCCTAAATTCGAAGAGAAAAAGATAGATGAAGAATTAGAAGCAGATTTTAGTGAGATTCTTAAAATAATTGAAATGGGATTAGCAGAAAGAGATAAATTAAAAATTGGTTTAAAATGGCCTCTTGCAAGTGTTAGTGTGTTTACTAATAAAAAAATTTCAAAAGAACTTTATGAAGTTATAAAAAATCAATTGCAGGTTAAAAATGTAAAAGTTATAAAAAGTGATGAAGAAAAAATCGAATATGATGTGAAAATGACTGAAGAACTTGAATCAGAAGGCTATGCAAGAAATATTTCAAGAGCTGTTCAGGCATTAAGAAAAAAAATTGGACTTGTAAAAAATGAAAATATAGAATTGGTACTTAATGTTAGTAGCAAAGTTTTTAAGCTGATAAATTCGCAGAAAAAGTTCATTCAAGAAAGGACAAATGCCAAGAAAATTGAAGTATCTGAAAAGACTGGAAATATTTCTGGATTTTCCGAGGATAAAATAGATATTAAAAGTAATGAAATAAAAATTTTTATAAAGAAAATTAAATAATTTCACTATTAACTCTCAGTAAGAGGTGAATTTTTTTAATCATTTTAAAGAAGCAATTAAAAGAAAACATTTAAATATAGCGCTTTATTAATTCAATTAATACGAAATATTATATAAATAAAATAAAAAATGATTGTCAAAGAGGAATTTTTAGGAAGGTTAAGAAAAATATTTGACCTTAATCTTTATGAGGTCAAAGTCTGGACCGCTCTTCTTTCTCGAGGTGTTTCTACTGCAGGTGAACTAAGCAATATTTCTGATGTTCCAAGAAGCAGAACATATGATATTCTTGAAAGTTTAGAGAAAAAAGGATTTATTGTTATGAAATTGGGCAAACCAATTAAATTTGTTGCTTTGAAGCCTGATGAAGTAATTGAAAGAGTTAAAAGAAATTTATTTGTTGATGCTAAAGAAAGAACAAAGAGACTTGAGGAATTAAAGGGAGATGATGTTTTAAAAGAATTAAGTACTTTATTCACACAAGGAGTAAAATTTGTTGAGCCAAGTGATTTGTCTGGAAGTATAAGAGGAAGAACAAATATGTATAATCATTTGGATATGCTTATTGCAGGTGCTGAAAAAACTGTAACAATTGTTACAACAGCAGAAGGAGTTAACAGAAAATTAGAGGCATTAATGCCTTCTTTAGATAAAGCAAGAAGACGTGGAGTAATTATAAGAATTGCTGCACCTATTAATGAATCAAATGAAAAATATGCAAAAGATCTTGCAAGAGTTGCTGAAGTAAGAAGTATTAAAGGATTAAATGCAAGATTTACAATTATTGATTCAGAACAATTAATGTTCATGCTTTTAGATGATCAAAATATACATCCAAGTTATGACGTTGGAATTTGGATTAGCACTCCTTTTTTTGCACGAGCTCTTGAACAGATGTTTGAATTAGCATGGAAAGATTTCAAACAAATTAAAGCAAATAAAAAGTAATTCTTTGAGTTTTGGAAATAATTAATTAAATAATGTGATGCAAGTTTGCAAATTAAGTTATTTCTAACTAAGTGAGTGAATCAAATTAAAGAAAAAAATAAAAGAAAAAGAAAAAAAGCTAAAAAATAAATTTAACTTTTAGCTAAACTAAAAACATTCTTTATAGCAACTATTATTGTTGCTGGAACAAATATTGCCAATAGAGCACTTAATATTCCGTTCAACATAGGTATATCACCCATTACCATTTGTCCTTGTGAGCTTACTATTACTAATACTGCTCCAGACAAAAGGAAAGGCATTACTTCTTTGTCAGTAATATTGAAAAGTCCGACAATTATACCAATAACAACAAGAACACCGAGCCACATTGAACTTAATTCCCACAATAATCCGCTTCCAAGAATTACAGCAAGAATTACCCCAATTAAAAAAGCCCAACTTCCTAATAGTGCTTTTGCTTTTCCAATTTTTGCCATTTTTAACCTCCTTTTATTTATTAATATAATTAATTAAAATAATCAATTACTGAAAGTAATATACTAAGTAAAGTTGTTAGAATAACAACCCATCCAGCAACTACTGAAATATAAACTCCTTTTCCTGCAAAAGGCAAACCTATTGTCCCTTCTGTCATTGCAAATGCAACAGATAAAGATACAATAATTCCTGTAATCCATGCAACAAAACCTAAAATTTTATGGAGCCCGGGTTTTTTTACCATTTTCAAACTTTTTTAACACTCTTTTATAAAAAATTTATTATATAAATAATTATGATAATATATCATTTTCAGTATATAAAGCTATTGTTTTTTTGGGAATAAAATTGTAGATTTTTGAAAAAATTATTAAATAAAATAAATTTGAAATTGATAATTAAATTATTTAATGATAAAAATTAAAAATTACAATTGAATCTTGGAAAATAAATAACTTCCGATAACAAAAAGAATCGCTGTAACAATAAAGACAACTGAGAAGTCGAGTAAAAATCCAAATTGAGAAACTCCAGTTAATGCTCCTCTAAGGCCATCAACTGCATAAGTTAAAGGATTAATTTTTGTAATGAATTCTATTGGTGCGGGAAGATTTGTAAGAGGAAATAATGCACCAGATAAAAAGAAAATAGGCATGATCAGAAAATTCATAATTAGTGGAAATGCCTGCATGTCTTCAAGTCTTGAAGCAATTGCAGTTCCTAATGCTGTGAATAAAACTCCAATAAATACCATAAATAAAAATGCAACAGGAAGCATTAACCAATTATTAACTTTTAGACCTATTAATAATGAAATTAAAAATACAATAACTCCCTGAAATATTGATACTGTTGCACCACCTAAAGTTCTTCCAGTCATTATTTTAAATCTTGATACAGGAGCAACAAGAGTTTCTTTGAGAAATCCAAACTGCCTGTCCCATATAACCTCTATTCCTGTAAACATTGCTGTAAATAAAACCGACATTGCAATAATTCCTGGAGCTAAAAATTCAATATAACTTCCACCTCCGGCAGCTTGATAAATTGCTCCAAAACCAAAACCAAATGCAATTAAAAATAATAAAGGCTGGGCTATTGAACCTACAATTCTTGATTTTGAACGCAGATAACGTTTTACCTGCCTAAGCCAAAGAGCATATACGACTCCCATTATCTTCTCCACATCCTCCTATTTCTACGCATTACTTCAATTGAAGATGATTCTTCCTCCCTTATTTCTCTTCCTGTAAGTTTCAAAAATGATTCTTCAAGAGTTTTTGTTTTTGTTTTTTTCTTGAGTTCTCCTGAAGTTCCGTTTCCGATAATTTTTCCTTTATCAATTATTGCAATTCTTGTTGCAACTCTATCTGCTTCTTCCATATAATGCGTTGTGAAAAAAATAGTCATGTTTTCTTCTTTGTTCAGCTTTTGGATATATTCCCAAATATGGTTTCTTGTCTGAGGATCAAGACCAAGAGTTGGTTCGTCAAGGAAAAGTATTTTTGGGTGATGAATAAGGCCTCTTGCAATTTCCAAACGTCTTTTCATACCTCCTGAAAACTTTTTAACTAAATCATCTTTTCTCTCCCACAGGCCAATAAATTTCAGAAGATATTCTATTCTTTCTTTTCTTATGTTTTTTGGAACATTATAAATAACTGCATGAAACTCCATATTTTCATAGGCTGTAAGTTCATCATCCAAGCTCGGATCTTGAAATACAATACCGAAAGAGTGACGAACATTATCTTTTTGATTTTCAACATTGAAGCTATTTACCTGAATTTTTCCAGAAGTCGCATCTAAAAGAGTTGTAAGAATTTTTATAGTAGTTGTTTTACCTGCTCCGTTCGGGCCAAGAAATGCAAATATTTCTCCTTCTTTAACTTCAAATGAAATATTATTTACAGCAGTAAAATCTTTAAATTTCTTTGTTAGATTTTCAACATGAATAATATTATTTTCCATTTTTTCTTAATCATTAACTAGAATGATTTAATAGTAATGTAAATTTGATTTTTAAAGGTTGTGAAAGAAAAATTAAATATTTATTGAAAAGGTTCATAATCTATTATAATCTTCAAGATCTTCAAGAACATTTTTTTTATCTCGAATTAATTGCTTTCTTTCTTCTGAATGATGATTCATTAAATATAAATCAATTGCAACTTCTTTTTGAGCTTGAAGCCAGTTTGCGGAGCTGTCATCATTGTGGTTTAATTCAAATATTCTTTCAGCACGGGCAGAAATTAATTCACGAAATAATTTCATTTTAGGTCTTAAACCTAAATCTACCATATTATCCCTATCTTTAAGGTATTCTTTAAGGTATTTTGACTCAAAACGTTTTATTATATCCTCGGCCCTTAACCAATTCCAAAAATCATTTGATGAATTACACCTAAAACTAATTTCTTCAGCAAGCGCCCTTGTAAGCCCAAGATAATCATTATATAATTGTGCGTGTTCCATTAAAATCACAAATAAAAATCTTTTTTAAATATTTAGTCAGTTAAAAATATATTTTACATCTCTTCCATGGTTTCTATGCCTAGCAAATATAATGAATTTTTAATTGTTGTCCTGAACGCATTCACCAATTGAATTCTAAATGCTTCACAATCCTCTCCAAGAACACGACAGGAATGATAGAACTCATTAAATGATTGTGCTAACTGAAATGAATAATTTGCAATTATGCTTGGATTTAGATTTTTTTCTGCATTTTCAACAATCTCGGGAAACTCTGCAATTTTCTTAGCTAAAGCTATTTCCTGAGCAGTTAAATCTTGAATTATAAATTTTTTTGATTTTATTTTTGATTTTCGGACAATTGATGATGCTCTTGCATAGCTATACTGGAGATAAGGGCCGGAATTGCCGTCAAAATTAAGCGAGTGTTCCCAGCTAAAAATAATATTTTTATCATTATCATTTCTCAGCATTGCATATTTAATTGCACCAACTGCAATTTTTTTAGGGTCGCCTTTTGTTTTTCTTTTTTTAACTTCTATCTGAGCTTTTTTTATTGATTCATTGTAAAAATCTTCTAAAAGAACTAATTCACCTCTTCTTGTTGACATTTTCTTAGCACCTTCTTCTGTTTGTAATAGTACAAAAGAATAATGAACCACTTCGGGAGCATTATAACCTAAAAGTTTCAGAGTTTCTTTAATCTGTTCAAAATATAATTTTTGGTCTTCTCCGAGGATTATTATATTTTTTCCTTTTTTAAGCTTATCAATTGTATAAGCAATGTCTCTTAGACCGTATAATCCTGTGCCGTTGCTTCGTGCCAATACAAAATAAGGGGCTTTCATTTTTCCAATTAAACCCGTATTAGATTGATCTAAAACTAATCTTCCTTCTTTATCTTCAAATAATTTGCCTGTTTTTCTTATTTTTTCAAGAAGGTCTTTTGAAGACTTACCGATATATTTAGATTCATAATCAAAATAATCAAATTTAATTCCAAATTTTTCAAATATCTCTTTTTGTCCTTTAACACAAATATCAACAATTTTTTTAAATAATTCTGATGTTTTTTTATCTTTTGATTCAAATTTTTCAATAAGTTCAAATACTTTTTTTTCAAGTTTTGGGTCGTTTTCAACTTGTTTTGAAATTTTTATATAATTGTTGAGCATATCTGAAAATTTATCTTTTGGTTTGAAAATTAGAGCAAGCATGGCAATCTGCTTGCTTACATCATTAACATAATAGTGAGTCTCAACTTGATTGCCTCGGAATTTAAGAATTCTGACAATTGAATCTCCAATAATTGAATTTCTTGCACGCCCGACATGTGGTGAGGCATTTGGATTTACACTAGTATGTTCAACTAATATTTTTTGCTTTTCTTTTGCCTGACCGTATTCATGTACTGTCGCTTTTGACAAAATTTCTTTAACAAAAGTTTTTTTATTAATAAAAAAATTCAAGTAAGGGCCTTTGCATTCAACTTTTTCAATTTCATTGTGTGATTTTTTATTTATATCTCTGCTTAATTCAAGGGAGATTTCAACAGGATTTTTTTTGAGAGTTTTTGATAGAGAGAAGCATGGAAAAGAATAATCTCCCATATCAGCATTTGGAGGAATTTCAATAAGTTTTTCGATTTCTGTCTTTGGAAGTTTAATATATTTGCTTAACAATTCAACAACTTTTTCTTTCATGTAAGTAATAGGAAATGAGAATTAATAAAGGTTTTTAGATGTTGTCAGTTACAATTGAATTATAACTCTATTATCTTCAACACAACATTTCCTGATAACATCATATAATTCTTTAAAATTAGAATACATGATATTTCTCTCTCTTCTTTTTATAACACATCCCCTTTTTAGGAAACTAAGCTGATTATTGATTATTCTTGAAACTTCAGAATCTGTAATCTCTTCATTTCTTAAAGCTGTTGTGACATCTATATTATTTGGAAAATCTTCAACTCTACCGTTGATTCCGAATAATTTATCAATTCCATTAATAGATAAACCAACCATGGGAGTTTGTTTTTCAAAATCATCATATCCAAATAATTCAAGGCCTTTATATTCAGTTATATGAAAATTTGGAAATAAATATTCTAATGTTTCTTTAGGTGAATTTGTACAATAACCAATTAATTTTGATTCATCAAGTGTCCTTTGTATTATTCCTCCTTCTGTACGGGCATATTGATTTATACAAATACTTGTATATTGGGAAGTATTATCAACAGGATCATAACGACTTTTATTTGGAAGAATTACAGGACCGTCACTTCCCTGTACTACGTTCATCAACTTTCTTAGGGGCATTCCGCGTGTATTTTTATTTATCATAAAAATTAATAATTTAATTACTTAAAAAGATTATTATATCTTAGTTATACAATAAAATTTCCTTGTGAGGAAATTTGTGGCCTAAATTAAGAGTTAATGGGATAGGTACGTTAACTTCTTTACCATCTTTCTTAAAGACTATTATGAGAAGAACATAAACATGATTTGTTTTATATGTGACAGACATCTTCATACTTTGAATATTACTTAATACTTCCTTTGACACACCCAAATTTTCACTTGCATCCATTATTTCAAGGCCACAAATAAGATTATTATGACTAACATCCAAGACGAAATCTCCAATATCTAGAGAAGCTTTTACCTTTTCGCCGTTAGATATAAAAAATATATCATTATAAGCATCATAATCTATTGTTTTAATTTGTCTTGCCATTTTTTACTAGTACTTAAACTATCATTTAATTATTTATAATTTTCTTATTTAAACATAAGAATTATTCTGGCCTTGGAGATCCGCAGGACATGCAGAATTTGTCTTCTTCGCCAATTATATTATAACATTTCATACATATTGCTTGTTTTGATTTTCTTTCTTGCTTTGATCCACATGCTGGACAAAATTTTGCATGATGCTCAAGTTCTTTTTTGCATGCTTCATTTACGCAGAATACTGGTTCTCTTTTTTCAAGAGTTGCTTTATATCCTGGCCTTGATGAAACAAGTTTTGAAAATGCATCTACAATTCCTTCTTCTTTCTGATATTTTCTTAGATCTAAATTGCTTCCCATATTTAATTCTCTTTTTTAATTTATTAAATGTTATAGAAAATGCCGTTTTTAAAGTTTGTTAAGGTATTTTATTATCGACGAATTATATTATAGATTAGAGACATAATATGTGGGCATTCTAACCAACGGTTCGAATCATAATATGTGGGGGCAGGTCCACGAGATTTTAATCTCGGGAGGTTGGTATTCTTACGAATACAACCATTCGAACCTGTTCGAATCTTATAAGTAATATAAATGTGGGGGGCAGGATTCGAACCTGCGAAGGCACTAAGCCACAGGATTTCTAACGTTAGTTTGAAACCTTGAAAAACAAAGTTTTTCTAAGTCTTAAGTCCTGCCCGTTTGACCACTCCGGCACTCCCACAGAGGCTTAGGCATCACATCTCCCCTAGAGATGCTTACCTAAGTCTATGTTAAAATCAGGATTGGATGTCTTTTAAATTTTGCTTAAGTGGAGAAGTACTATTATTATCAGCCTTTAATCTATATTATCAATTATTTCATCAACTCTTCTTGCAACATGTTTTAAAACTTCGTCATCTGACATATGAGGATTTTGTGATTTGTTTTTTATTGCCTCTGAAGCGCCTGCAATAACTGCCATTTTAATTCTTGATAATGTATCTTTTGCCATTTTTCCTCTTTTTTATTTACTAATTTAATTAAAATTCCAGTTATTTAAATTTATCTGTGATTATAAAATATAAGAAAATATAAGCTATTTATTCACAATTTCTTTAATTTTATCTTTGTGTTCTTTCTGACAGTTGTTGCATATGTAAACAAAACCAGTTCGTGTGTTCTTTTTTACCCTAATTGTTGTACCTCTAACCTTTCCAAGAAATGTTTCCTCAAGCTTTTCTCCACATATTTCGCATTTTTCTGCCATATAGGTATATAATAGCTATGGTTTATTAAATTAACTGAATAGTTTACCTTTATAATTTGAACTAATTTAGTGGTGGTTGCTTAAATTAACTTATTTACTTGGATCTATAATTAAAAAATACTTAGCAGTATATTTTATATTATTTGATTGAAATATCTGATGAATAAGTTTTTAACCAATAAAATGATTTAATAGAATTAATGAAGTAAAACAAAATATGGCGTCGAAGATTTAATTCATTAATTTGTAGTAATTACAAAAAACTATTTTCTCGACGACAATAATCCTTTTAAAGTGATTACGTTTACAGATAATGAACAAAATGAGAGATGTATTGATAAATTATACAAAGAGGGGCATGAAAAGGGGAGCCTTGAATGACTTTAGTAAATTAATTAGGGATGTCCATAATAGTTATACAGTTTCGTATGACGAAATATTGATTGAAAGGGGGTTAATGTAAAAAGAAAATGAAAAAGCTATTAGGAATATTGTTAGCAGCATCTATGCTTTTTTCAATACTACCAGCTGTATTTGCAACAAGTGTTGGAAGTGGGGTTGGAGTTAATATTCAGACAGAAGATTTCCCTCCATTGGTTTGGATGTGTGATCATAGAATTGTTCTTGATGACAATACTGAACCAGGAAGAGTAAGTGATGGTGGCGAGAGACTTATTGAAAGAATAAATAATTATGCTTTCGAAGGCGAGTCAGTATCATGGAGAGTTCTTGTAATGGATAAAAACGGTAAAGAAAAAATTCAAGATGTGTTTGCAACAATCGGAGGCTCACAGGGAGAAGGCAATGATATAGAAGCAAATTGTGTAAGATCAAGTTATACAGGATGGGATGACTCTTGCAATGCAAGAATCGGCGAAGAAAGATTAACTGGATTTGATTCTAGCACAATGGCATACTATGATTGCCAATTAACTGTAGAAACTCCAGAATCAATGTATGGTGAATACTGGGTAACTGTTGAAGCAATAGACCTTGACGGATTATCAGGAACTATGGATGAAAACGAATACTGGTTCTTTAATCCAGTTGTTGCTATCAGTGTTGATGGCGAACTTAGTTTCGAAAATGTAAGGCCTGGAACTGAAACTTACTCAGATACAATCTTAGTAGGTAATGACGCAGATGATGGATCAGGAGTTATGCTTGATATGTTTATATCAGGAACAGACTTTTACGATTCATCAAGCTCAGGAGCTATGTGCCCAACTACAAACCAGTTAGCATTAGATAATTTTGCTTACTATGGTGTAAATGGTGCTTACTCTACAAAAGGATTAGCAGGTTCAGATGCAGAAGGATACAGAGGTATTGAATATGGAATTGGATTTAATGATCCAAACCCATTCTACGATAATAACGAAATTATCCCTGCAAGACCACAAGGACCTTACTATGTTGCTAATTTATTAGCGCCTGGAGCTGAAATGGCATTGACCTTCAGATTAGACTTACCAGAACCATGTAACGGAGACTTTGACTCAGGACAAATATTTTTCTGGGGAGAAGCAATATAAAAGGGAATTATTATTTTTTATTTTATTTTTCCTTCCTTTTTATTTTATATTTAGAGAGAATCATAGAAATTATCTAAAGATATTAGATAATATTGAAATAAATAATATTCATAAATTAAAATGAAATCAAGAGAAACATTAATATTGAAGATGTTTGTTATAACTTTAGTTATAGCAATTGCAGGAATTAATTTGATAAGTGCATATAATTGGCAGTGTTTTGTAAAAGGTGAAAAAATTAATTTCTGTGGTAGTGTTCAAGATAGAGTATGTAATGAAGATGAATGTAGATTTTGTGTAAATGGATATGATGCAGTGAATAAGTGTTATCATTATGGTGGATGGAATATATGTAACACAGTATCACCAACTTGTGTATTTAGTGGAGGTACAGGAGGTGGTGGTGGAGGAGTAGGCGATACTCAAGCACCAACAATAACATTATCAAACCCAAAAAATGGGACAATGTATAAAGAAAGAGTAATTCCATTTATAATAACAACAAGTGAAATTTCTGATATTTATTATACAGATTTAATTAATGGAAGAGGAAGATGGGTTAAAATATGTACAAACTGCAAGTCAAGCTCAAGTAATAGAAATTTCAATGATGGTATTAATAGAATTAATATAAGGGCAAAAGATAAAGCAGGAAATACTGCATTCAAAGAAATAACATTTTTTGTTGATTCAAAAAAGCCAAAAATACATAAAATAGACCCGAGACAGGGATTTGCAAATGGAAATTTCAGTGTACAATACAGTGAGACTAATTTGAAAAAAATTAATCTAACTTATGGAAATGCTCTAAAAGGGTTTAAAAAAATTGAATTAAGTGGTTGTCAGAATGGTAATAAACTTTGGTGTATGGCAAAAAATGTAAATTTAAGTGTTTATAATGGACAAGAAATAACTTATTATTTTACAGTTGAAGATAAAGCAGGAAGTATAATAAGTTCAAGAGAAGCAAAGCTGAAAGTTGATACAGTGGCACCTAAGATAAATTCGTTTTCAAATGTAACTTCTGGAAATAAATTGACATTTAAATTTAGTATTACTGAGACTAATTTTGATGTGATTTCTTATACTGATAATTTTAATGGAAAATTAATTACAAAAACATTATGTAGTACATTGAAAAATGGAATTTGTGAAAAAAGTTTAACATTTTCAAAGGGAAGTCATAGTGTTGTGTTTAAAGTATTAGATGAAGCAGGAAATAGTGTGACAAAATCAATATCCTTTACAATTTAATTTATATTAGAAGGTGAAAAATGGAAAAAAAAGTGGTAATAGGTTTAGCAATATTCTTATTTGCAATTATGCAGGGCGTTTTTGCAATTGAAAAATGTGATTATGGTTGCCTGATTCCTGACAGCTTAAATGATACAACTAAAGAAATTATTAATCCTTCATTTGGAAATGAGCCAAGCCTTCAGCATATATTAAATAAAAGTTTTGGGTATAATGTAAGTGTTGTGAATGATCAGACAAATATACAGGTTTGGCATGTATTAAAGACAACAACTTTTGAAATTAAATATCTTGGAAAAGTTGCAGCTGCAAGTCAAGTATTTGGATATTATTTAAATGGGAATAAAAGCACATTTATACCGTTATTTGAAGCAGGAGATAACCCGTTTTTTAATGAAACAATTGCAAATGTTAATGATACATTTTTTATAACAGTTCTTGCAGGAAATACAATTGGATTTTCAATGGATTCGTATGGAGAAAGTCGAGGGAGACATAGATATTATACTGAAAATAATCTTAATCTTGATTTGAGAGATCATGTTATTGTAATTGATTTATGCGCTGAATTTTTATTAGGATTTGAAAACGCTGGAGAAGAATCGGATTTTCAGGATTTAGTTGTCTCTGTAAAACCTGTTAAATGTGAAAGTCTATGCCCAAGAGAAGAGAGTTTTGGTTTGGAAACTCCAGGAATATGGATGAGAAATTCAACAAGAATAATGACAGATGATAACACTGAACCTGGGAGAATAAGTTATGGTAGTGAGAAATTAGTTGAAAGAATAAATAATTATGCTTTCGAAGGAGAAAAAATAAATTATCAAGTTTTAGTTGTTGACAGTAACGGTGTTGAAAATATTGGAGATGTTTATTTTGCAATTGGAAATGACAGAGAGTATGGAGATATTGAAGCAAACTGTAGAGATTCTGGGGAAATGCCTGAGGAAATTACAGATTTTAATGTTAGGGTAAATGAAGAAGACAAATTCTGTTTTAATGAACAGATCATGAAAATATATAACTGTACTTTAACTGTAGAAACTCCAGAATCAATGTATGGTGAATATTTTGTAAAAGCAATTGTTGAAGATGATGATGGAAATATTAATAGTGTTGATGAAAACGAATACTGGTTCTTTAATCCAGTTGTTGCTATCAGTGTTGATGGTGATCTAACTTTTGAAAATATCAGAGAAGGAACTCAGAGTTATTCACAAACTGTATTAGTGGGTAATGACGCAGATGATGGATCAGGAGTTATGCTTGATATGTTTATATCAGGAACAGACTTTTACGATTCATCAAGCTCAGGAGCCAAGTGTCCAGATACAAACCAGTTAGCATTAGATAATTTTGCTTACTATGGTGTAAATGGTGCTTACAGTTCAAAACAGGATACAAGATCAGATGATGAGGGATATTTACCAATTGGATATGGAATTGGATTTAATGATCCAAACCCATTTTATGATAATAATGAAGTTCTTCAAGTGCAACAACAAGGACCTTACTATGTTGCTAATTTATTAGCGCCTGGAGCTGAAATGGCATTGACCTTCAGGGTGACAATCCCGGAACCATGTAACGGAGACTTTGACTCAGGACAAATATTTTTCTGGGGAGAAGCAATATAAAAAGAAAAGTTTATATATAGCATATTATTATATATTTTACAATATGTATATTTCAATAGTATATATTTGATAACATATGAAACTTAGAGTGTTGATGGTTATTGTTGGAATAATTCTTGCTTTTTCAGTATTTATTACTCTCCTGCCTTATGGTGTCAAGGCGCAAGAAAGTGATGAGAAAGTTATGACTGTTGAAGCAGATGTTATTGTTGGATCAGGCGGGAATCAGGAAAGCAATGAAAGCATTGTAAGCATCCAGGTTCCAAATTATATACATTTAGAAAATGTAACTGTAGGAAAATTATCTGGTGAAACAAAATTAATAATAAATAATACAGGCAATATTGATGTACTTTTAACTGCAGAGCTGAATAAACCTGATGATATAATATTTAGACATTTACAATTAACAAATGGAAGTTCTACATTTAGGAATATTCCTGAATTTATTACAACTATAGGTACAAAAAGAACACTTTATATGAGATTAGATTTAAGATATATCAATGAAACTATTGAAGATGATATGATTGGAGAAACTGCACAGATTAAATTCATCGCAATGAAGGCGTAATTCTCGGGTTGTTTATTAGCTATTTTGATTGATTATATTTTATTATATAAAAGTATAAAAAGGAAATTAGATAGATTATTTAATGAGGTGGTTGATTGTATTTATTTTTTTAATTTTAATCTCAACAGCTGGTGCTGTTCAAATAAGTATATCTCCTGGTGAACTTGATTTTAATGCAAATTCTATGGAGGTTGTATGCAAACAAGCTACAGTTTATTTTTCAGAAGAGGTCTTAGTAACTGGTGAAGATCGGTGGGCAAATTTATCAATTGTATCAAGAAATCTAAATGATTATAAGTATACAGCTGAGAATATTGGCATATCTATATCTTATCCAAAAGATGTAAATCAGAATAACAAAAAAATTAATATATGTGTTGGAGGAATAAAAAATGGAGTATACCAAGGTGCTTTGATTTATTCAACTGATTCAACTGCAGGTGTAGGAGCATGGATAACAGTTAATATTGGAAATAGCGCACTATTACCTTATTCAAAAAATTCTAATAATTCTTCATCTCCCCCTTCAACAACTGATTCATCAACACAAGATCAAAGTGGCGATAATCAGGCAATAGATTACAGCTGGATAATAGTCTTGTTGATGTTTCTTCCAACAGTTGCGCTTTTTATTGTTTTGATATATTTAATGAAAGTTAACAGAAGAATAAAAAAAGAAAAAGAGAATTATGAGAATACTAGTGAACAACAAATTGAAGTTAAAGAAGAAATTAGTGAAGAGAAAAAAGAAGATATTAAGAGTAATGTTAAATCAAAGAAAAAGTCTAAGAAAGAGTGATTAATTTTTGAAAGTGTACATAGCTTTGCTTGATTTTATTTCAATTAATTAACGGTAATTTGATTGTTTTTAATATTGGAAAAGTATTTAAACAAATTCTTGCGTATAGGTAAATGAACAAAAAATTAATAATAATATTTGCAGTGTTATTTATTTTGGCTTTAATTGGAGGATATTTTTATTCAGGAATGATTGGAAAAGTAGTAATGAGTTTTAAATCAATAAATTCTGATAAAAGTCCTAGTGTAATTTATGGAGCAAGGACACAAATAGTTGTTACAAAAGATAATCTGCCACAGTATCTTTCTTCACAGAGCATTGTTAAAGATCTCCCAAAAGATGGAAAAATTCTGTTAAAATTATATAATTTTAATAGTGGTGAGAGGCAGTGGGAAGAAAGTTATTTAATAACAAAAGGAAGTGTTATTAAGACTAATGAAGAAGATGCAGATGTTGCAATATTGATTGATTCTAAATATATTGGTGAATTTGGAAGTAAAGGATTCTGCAATGCACTAAAGGAAGCAAATCAAAACGGAGATTTGGGAAGTGAGATGAAAATCAGTGAAGTAGCATTTATGTGGAAATATGCAGGAATAATAAAGTATAAGTCCTGCATTGGAATGTAAAAGCAAGTATTGTATAACAAAAAGGTTTAAATAGAATCATAAGAAGCTTCTGTTATGAAATCAAGTAATTATGCTGGGGATTTGAAGAAAGTTGTTGAACTTGCAAGAGAAGCAGGAGAATTTGTTCGAAGCAGTTATGTGCACAATAGTTATTCATTAATTGAGAAAAAGGGGAAAAGAAGAACAATTAATGTAAGTGATACAGCAAATGACATAATAATTAACAAGCTTAGAGGATATTTTCCTAGAGATGGAATTGTATCTGATGAAAAAAGAAAGTATTCATTGGCACCAAATACCTGGTATGTTAATTCACTTGATGGAAAAGAAAGCTTCTTAGATTCAAATGATCAGTTCTCTGTTAATATTGGACTTTGTTATGAAGGTGTTCCAGTAATGGGTGTAGTTTATAATCCATTGACAAGAGAAATTTATTATGGTATTAAAGAAAATGGAAGTATAAAAGAAATTGAAGGGGCAACTTATAATATTAAAGCAATAAGACAGAAAGAAATTGATAAGATGGGTAAAAACCATGAAAAATTTTTAGAAACCTTGGTTGTTCCTTATGATTTTCTAGAATTAAATGATGATCAAGATGGTATGAGAAGGAAATATGCTTCAGTTGTTTCAAACTTGCATCCAGAAAGAATAATTAGAAATGGAAGTCTTGCACTTGGGATGATGAAACTAATTGAAAAGACCAATCAAGAAATAACAAGAACTGTGGGATTTGGTAAAGAAGTTAAAAATATACCTAGAATTACAGCAGATGCATATGTACTAGGCATTGACAAGCCAGTAAGTTTATGCAGTTTATGTGCTCCTCAGGCAATTATTGAATTTGCTGAAGGGTTTGTAAGTCATATTGATGGAACACCTGTTTCTTATAATTCTGAACAAAGTAAATTTGTAAAAAGTGATACAAATCCTGAATTAAAACTGACAAAAAATCCGATTGTTATAGCAAAGGGCAAAGAAGAGTCTGAACTTCTTCAGAAATTAATTAGTGGAATGATATAAATGAGATTATTTATATTAATTATTCTTTAATTGCATCTAAGATTAACTCATCAAGGTTTCTAGCAGGTTCTCCTTTAGAATTTTTTACTATTGAATCATATTTTGGGCAATTAGACCACTTCATTGGATTAATGTTAATAGAACAATACCATTCTCCCCCACCTAATGAATCATGTTCTCTTCCAAGATTATGGCAACTATGACAAGAGCCATCCCTACGAATATCCCAATAAGTTATTAGTTTGCCAACCTCTGATAAATCATATTCAAGAGATGCATCGTTAACAATTAACCCCTCAATATATCCGCTTCCATTTAATCTGACAAATTGATCTCTTTGAGTAGAATGCCTAAGAAAATCAGAAAAATCTTTAATAGCTCCGCCTTCAGGTAAAGAAATTCTAAAATTCTTACTAAGCTTTTGATATTGCTGTCTTAAATCTGCAAAAACTTCCAGTATTTGTTGTTCTGTTTCGACCTTAAGATATGGTGGCTGATATTTTAATCCAGTAATAATATCTGACATATATTAAAATAAAAAGAATCGCTTTTTAAGCATTTATGTCCTTAAATATAATTAGAAATATGCTATATTAAAATTGTTAGAAATATTTGTTCTTTATGCTTTCTTATTCTTTTTGTAAAGAATGAATAAAGATACAAGAATAATAGCAAGAATTGTAAAAAAAGTGTTAAGAAGATTAATTTTAACACCAATTAGGTTAAAATAAAATACGACTAGCGGGACAATTGAAATTGAAAGTGCAAAGCTCAATGCAATGCGTTCAATAATGTCAATTGAATCTGGATTTGAACTTATATGATCGTAAGAATTTGAATTTTCACTTTTTTCTTCAAATTTTTTTGTTTTTGGAAAAAATAAATAGCTTATTATAAATCCTGGAAGAAAGAGAACATAAAATGAACCAAAAACTATTCTTAGAGCTTCAGGGTAAGAAGTTTCAGAGAACATTGAGATAAAAAGAGAAATCAAATTAAATACAACTATTCCTGCTATAATTCCAAGGACTATTTTTTCTTTACGGTTTTTCATCTTCTAAAATTAATATTGATAATAGGATTATTAAGATTCCGGCTATAATTGATATTACCCATGATAATGCGCCTAAACTTGATGTTTTAAATTTAATTATTATAAATCCTGCTATTCCCAAGAGCAATATAAATAGATAGTCTTTCCAGTTTGCCTTTTTTATATTTAGTTGGGGGTGTTCAGAGAATATATCTAAAACTCCAAGGACAATTACAATAATTAAAAGATAATTTATATTAAGATAAAGCGAGACAAAGCCTGACCAGATTTGATCAATTAAGAGAAGTAAAAGGTAAGTAACTAAGAGTGTCTGAAATAGGTGATTGATTATTGATGCAAGGTTGCCTTTGAATATTGGTTTCATTTTAAAATTTAGCTGGCTTGAAAACAGTCATATTTATCCAGTCAATTGGAATATATTTAGATTTTGTTGCATTATTTGCCAGGTGAGGAATGTTAATCAGCATGTTTAATTTTTTATCAGTTATATATAATCCTGATAATTGAATATTGGTATTTGAAATTTTCCATCCGTCTCCGGCATCTTGAACTGGAAGATAATTAACAAGAACATAATCTGCATTGTTTTCAAGATAAATTGAATCATCTTTAAGAAGTATTTTAGCTGAATTAAAAGGTTCAAACCAGGAATCTTCTGTGAATGAGTAAAAATCTGAGCCAGATACAAGAAGATCATTTTTCTCAGAAGTTATTTGATGCATTAAAGATGACTGCTGAATTGATTGATTATAGTCTACTTTTGCTTTAATTATTTTTAATCTCTGATCATCAATTTTTATTGTCTGATTTGCTGCTGCATCGTGATAAGTTGTAAATTTAAGAGTTATTGGTTTATTTGATTTAAAGTAAAGCTTGCTAGGATCAGTTAAATCATTAAAATAAACTGTACTTGAAGCTAAGAATACTTTATCTTTAACAATTAATTTATTCTGATTTATAGATATTCTTGTAATTATAACATCGTCATTGTTCTTTAATTCAAGTCTGTAAACTCCTTCTTTTAATCCTGGCACATTTAGAGTTCCAGATTGGGTTTTTGTTATGGTTTTGTTTGGTTTTGCGTCTGTTTCCCCATCATCTTTAATTGTCCTGCTTGAAATTAAGGAATTATTAAGGTAATATAGATTAATTGTAAGATTATCTTCATTTTCGTACCAATTCATATCTCTTTTTTCAACTGTGACTTCAAATGTATCTTTAATATAAACATAAAAATTATGGGTGCCCCTAATTGCAGTGTCTATTGTCAACTGAGAAGGCTGATAATTTGAGATTGTAAACTGCTTTTCTGAAATATTCTGGTCAGTTGCAATTCTCACATTGCCTGGGAATGAAAGTATATCATTTATTGAATAATCTGGTTTATTTGTATTAAGTTTTATTAAGATTAATGAGTTATTTTGTGATATATTTTGTTTGTAAGGATACTTTGCTATTAACTTTTCAATTGTTGGTGAATAAATAACTGTGGATTGATAGTGCCAGTCTACACTATCTTTTGCTCCAAGAATTAATTTAGAACTTTCGGGTAAGTTATCTTTAAATTTGATTGATATGGAAATATTTTTTGAACCATCTTCAATTGGGACATTAAAATAAGTAAGTGAAGAGGTGATGTTCCTGAAATTAATTCCTGAGTCTGAAATTGGCTGGGAAACACGGTCAACAGGAGTTAGAAAAGACTCTTTTTCATTTCCTATATTATAAAAATAATTAAATTGCTGATTAAGAAAAAAATGTGCAGTTACAAGATAGCATAAGATTGCAATTGGAATGATAATTATTATAATTTTAATAAATTTAACATAAGCTGGCTCTGATGAGTGGTTTTTTATTTTCCCAAACTCTCCTTTTGTTAATTTTCTTATTTCGCTTTCTGTTTTTTTATCAACATTGATATTTGTAAATTTTGTTTCCATTTTGATTATATACTAAAGATAGGCATTTATCTTTAAATTGATTTAGATTATCTCTTTGTTTTTGGCCTATGAATATATATAACTCTTTGTTATAATCATCTAAAAAGCTTTTGGTTGTGTTGATATTAGTGCTTGTCCAAAATTCGTTCCATTGAGATTGAGTATGAACATCATAGTCAAATAGCCCAGGAGCAATTACTCTTCTGCCTGAATATCCCTGAAGCCAGGTGGAATAATAAGATGAAGTTGACATTGCAAATGCACTACTTGGAATATTATGGAAGTAGCTAATTGCAGATAATTCATCATTATTTATCAATGGTTTTGAGTTTATTGAATAGGAAAAAGAGCTGAAAGCTAGAGTTAAGAGAAGTATTGATAAAATTGCAATTCCTATTTTCTTTTTGTCATTAATTATTATTGAAAATCCGTATGCAGAAAGAATTATCAAAGAGATGTCCATGAATATAATAAATCTGTTAAAAAAGAAAAACTGAAAATATACAATTATAGTACTTATCAGAGCCCATAAAAATACCATATTAAACTGCTTTTTTTTAATCAGCCAAAAAAATCCGATAACTGCAAAGGGCAGATAGGCAAGAGTTGTAAATTGGTAAGTAAAAAAATCAATAAAAGTCCCTGGAGACTGGCCAGGTTCTACAAAACCACTAACAACTGGGCTGATCATTGAAGTTATTGCTAGACTGAATTGGCCAAAATAAAATAAGGAGACTCCTACAATGATTATTGCCCCTGAGATAATATTAATTGATAATTCTTTGAAATTATATTTTTTTGTTTGAAAGTTTATTGGGTTTATGAAAGAGTAGATAAAATACGAAAGGCCAAAGAGATAAAATGTCGGGCGGTGAATTGAACCTAAAATTATACCGCAGATCACAAATGGAACTCTTTTTTGTTTGTTTAGGAAATAAATTGCAAATAAAAATAAGCTTAGGGCAATGACATTTTTATAGTACATTAATTCAAAAACTTTAAATTGGATTATTGAAAAAGCATAGATGAAAAGAGCAATTAATGCAACATTTTTGTTAAAGTATTCTTTTGATACTAAGTATATTGAAAACCCGAGAATTACATTGAATATGATAAATAGATAGGTAAGAATAAATTGTGTAGAAAGGAAAATTTTAAACACAGACATTAAATAAAGAAAACCTGGTTCAACGCCTGTAAGAATCCATTTATCTGTATTTTGAAGGCCGAATTCAATTGCATATTTGTAAATTCCGGTATCATAACCTAAAGGAATTGAATTATTCATGTAGGGTATTGCTCTTATTATAAAAATTAAAATAAGCCCTATTGCAAGAATGCTGTAGTGAACTGTTTTATCTTTTATTAAATCAGGATTATTTTTGTCTGAAGAAATAAAAATACCAAGAATACCTAAAATCAGGGCAAAAATCTCCATGTGAATTGTAAATTTCCAAAACAAACCCATGGTAATAAGAACAATAAGTGCTGTGTAAATTATTAACAATTGGTAAAAACTATTTTTTAAGATTTCTTTGATTTTTTGCTTCATTTTCTTTTTTGATTGAGATTTTTTTAAACAAAATATAAGAAAATAGCGGGCCTAGAATAAAAATAACAATAATTGAAATAGCACGACCTAAAACTGAAACTGCAAGAGCCTGGGCAGGAGTTATTCCAATTATTAATCCTGAAAATACTGCTATTGCCTCTGCTACTCCAAGAGAAGCAGGAGTTATTGAGATTAATATACCTAAAGTTCCTATTGAAGTCAGAAACAATGCTTGAATTATTGAAATATTGATCCCAAAAAGGCTATATGAGATTATTGTTGAAACTGAACCTAAAACAAGCTGTATTAAGGTGATAATTGATATTTTAAATACAATTATTTTATTTTGCTTTACTAAATACCAGCCATTTATTATGTTAATAAATTGATTTAAAAATTTATTTTTAGATGGTTTAAGTTTAGGTGAGATAAGAACTATGAGTAAAAGCGGAATAAAAACTCCTGAAAATGCAAGAAAAATAAGCAGGTTAAAAATATGATAATTTTTGTAGAGAAGAACCAGGCTTATTAGACCAATAAAACTTGAAATTAAGAAAGTAACAACATAAACTCCTGAAAAGGTAGCTAAAAAATTTGAATATGAAAAAGAATGTTTTTTATTTAAATAAGCTGCCTTTACAAATGCTCCTCCGCGAAAGGGGGTTACCATATTGTAAAAAGAAGTGATTACTGAAAGTCCAAACCATTCTTTGAATTTAATTTTTATATTGAAAGGTTCTAAGAAATATTTTATTACTAATCCGTTTGTTATTGAAACTATTAAAAAGATAAAAAATAATGGTATAAGATAAATTGGATTGACTAAGGAAAGCTGTTTGAAATCAGAGATATGTGTTGTAAAATAGTATACAACCCATGCTACAAATAAAACAATGATTGAGAAACTTGCAATTTTTCTGTATTTTATCTCCATTTTCCCTATGCCTTATTTTAGTGGTACAGGGCAGCTTAAAAAGGTTGCCTTTTACGATTTTCTATTTTTTCTTGAAAATAAAGCTATAAACATATCATCAAGTTTTTCCTGTTGTTTTTTAATTGTCTTGGCATTTATTGCACTTCTTCTTAGAATATCTTCAATCTGCTCGCTTATTGTAAACATGTTCTTTTTGGCCCTTTGATCAATTACTTTTAAAACATCAGAATCAAGATAAATTGTAATTTTATTTTTAAACTTAATTTTTACTTTAATAGATGCAAAAGCTGCTTCAATTTCATCCAATGGCCAGCCTTTTTTTAGCAGAGGTTCTTTTATCTGATAATCATCAAAGCCTCTTGATCTTGCTTCTTTAATAAATTTAACCAGATCTTTATTTGACATTTTAGCTTTTTGATTTTGGATTGACATAAACTTTTTGAGTTGCAAAGCTTTTGTAAATTCCTTCAAGAATGTCTGTTCCTGCATAGCCTGCTAATAAAGAAAGTCTTGGATCAAAGTCAAATATAATCCCTACGAAGATTCCAATGATTATGGCTATTATAACTGTTATTCCATAATAATTCCATAAAATCTTTCTTCTCAAAGAAATCGCTTTTAGCAAACCAACAACTCCACGTGTTAATCCTCCAACACCTCCAAGCAAAGCTGCAAGCAATAAACTGTCCATAATTTCCTCTTTATTTTTAATTAACGATAAATTATTATTTAAAGGTTTTGATTTTTTGATACTATATAAAAATTTATAAATCAATATTTTATAGAGGTATCATGGCTGGAAAAATTGATGAATATATGAAGAAGGTAGATAATTGGGAAAAAGATGTTAAAGCAGTATATAAACAAATATTAAATTCAATACCTCAGGGTGTTAAAGGACGAGCTTTATCACTTAAAAGAATTGAAGATGAAATTGATAAGGCAGTTTTTGATAATCCGGGTGACTTTGAAGAAGCTGAAACAAGGTATAATGAGACATTGGAAAATTTAGGAAAAGTATACAAACTTTATTCTGTTTTAGCACGTAGTGTTAGAGAAGAAAATAAACAACCGCGTGGAAAAAATGTAGAGAATATAATAGAACTTAATGGATAAATATATTGACTATTCAGTCTTCAAATTCCTCATCTGTTAAAAATTCTCCAAGAGCTCTGACAACATAATTTTCAAGAAAATCATTTATTTCAAATTGAATTGGGCTGATGTCTCCTTCTTTGGTTATTGATATTGAATGAACATAATTGTCTCCATCAAATAAATTAAATGTGAGATTTATGAAACTGTCTGAAATTCCTATAAAATATTCTGCATTATATTTAACTCCTTCAAAATAAGCTAAAAGGGATCTAGTTTTGATTACCTCTCCAGAATCATATTTTTCCTCTTCTTCTTTTGGATCTTTACGGCATAAATCAAATCCATAGCTTTCAATTGTATTATCTAGTGTTTTTGTATTTTCTATAAGCTGATCTAAATTCATAAATATACTTGGCTGTTATCTTTAAAGAGTTTGTGGCATAAATTTACTTGTAGCAGGTAGTAATACACATTTATATAGAGGCATCAATTAACAGTAGTATGAGAAGGGGTGATTTATTATTTGTAGTTATAATTTTAATGTGTCTTTTTTTGTCTTTTTTTGTGTATGCAAGTGATGGCTTTACTAATTCAGATAAAGTTGTTCCAAGAATTTCAAAGACAACGCCTATGAGAAATCATTTTACAAATGGAAGTGATTTTAGTGTTAAATATTCTGAAGATGATCTGAAAGAAATAAAACTAAATATTGACCATCAGAATATTACTAAGACTGATTGTTTACCTGGAAGAAATCAGATATGCAATTTTGAAATTGATTTAAGTGCTCATGACAATCAAGAACTAATCTATTACTTTACTGCTGAAGATCAATCTGGAAATATTGGGTTTTCAAAAACAACTCAGGTATTTGTTGATACAACAACACCAATTATTGAAAATATAAGTTATTTTGTAACTAATAAAAGAATAGATATAATAATCACTTTTATTGAAGAGAATTTATATAAAATTGAATATCTCGACAATCAGAATTCCAGACCAAAATGGACAAATTTCTGCACTCATGGAATTGGAAGATGTGAGAAAAAGTTTACTTTTAAGGGTGGAGATGGCCCGGATTTAACAATAAGAATTACAGACAAAGCGGGAAACCGCTTTGAAAGACATATTTAGATTAGGTTAGAAAATAAATAGTTGACAAAGAGTTTTAAGCATTAATTAAGAATTATAATTTTCGAGTAACTCTTTAGGAACTTTGAACTCTTTATCTGAAAATATTATTTCTTCAGCTTGAGAAATGGCATTTTTACAGAGATTCGACATCTTTTCATAAATTTCAAATACTTTATCAATTTTTATAAAGGGCCCATATCTTGCTTCTTCTCTTTTGTCCACATCAGATTCTTTTTCTTTTTCAGTATAAACAGTTATTCTTTCAATAAACTCAATATCATAATCAATTAATCCCTTCATTATAGCGTATCTTAAAAATAGGGCGGTATATCTCTGGCTTCTAGTTTCAATTCCAAATTTAGACAGAATAGCTAGGGCACAATAGTAAAGAGAATAAAACCATTCTTCAGGTATTTTATAATCATACCTCTTCTCTTTATAAAATTCACATAATTCCAGGCTATCTTTAGCTTTTTGAATATATCCTCTTGCTTCTTCAAAATTCAGTTTAACCATCATAAGTCCTTTATGTTTTTTGCCTATACTCTTATCTCTTTCTGCAATTCTAAAACATTCAGCTAAATCTTCTTCAAGCTCTTCAATTTTCATTTTTCCAAATTCTTTATAAATTTAATGAAATTCTCTTGGCCGTATAGTATCACTCCCTTATTAATTGCATCAATATATGCTTTATTTTGCCTTTTTAATTCCTGATTAAATTCTGATTCAGTAAGATCAATTAGATGAATTTTTTTAGTTTGGGATTTTTGTATCTTTAATATTTTTTCATCTATTTGCTTAAAATTCTTTTTATCTGCAATTATTAAAACATCTATATCATTGGCTTGTTTTTGGCTAATTAAAATACTCCCAAAAAGTATAAAAAATTCCACATTATTTTCTAATTCAGTAAAATTGAACATCCATCTCTGCTGATTTGATGCTTCTTTAACTAAAGATAATAAAAGCATTTTCTCTGTAATCGGATTATTCCAATTCAGTTTTATAATAGATGTGCTGGTTTTAGCATTTCCAACGCGATTTATAATAATTAATTTATCTTCTGCTAATTTTTTTAATGGCTTCCAAAGACCCTGCCTTGTTAAATTAAGAGTTTTAGCTAGTGATGTTGCTGTATGCAATGAAAATGGATTTTTCAGCAAAATAACTAGTATCTTATCTGTAGTATTCTTATTTGACATATGATTCTCTGTCTCCGTTTAGTTGATAACTATCAACTAATAGTTTATAGCATTTATAAATCTTTCGAATTTTCTGCCAAACATCCCATACTTTTTCCTGATTTGGTGTTGGTTAGGTGAAATGTATGGGTTTAAAGTGTTTCTCGGAATTGAGGAAAACATATCTAAAATTCAATTATTTTTCTTAATTCTTCATTGAATTTTTTAGCTCTTTCTAAAGAAGTAAAAGCTTTATTTTTCATTGCTATCTCTCCAAGTTCATATGTAAACCTTACACGTTTTTCCCTTTCATTAAAATAATCTTCCATGAGTTGTTTTGTTTTTTCTTGACCTAAAATTTCAGAAGCCTCCTGCCCAGCTTCTTCAAATTCTTCAATAATTTTCTTTTGTATTTTTCCAGTAAGATAAAAATAATAAATTAATGCATCAAAAACTACTGCATGAATTGAAAAATCAGTTTTTATCCTTATTCCCTCAGTTTCTAATAAAGCTCTTGCCATATAAAACATGGAATAATAGCTTGCATTAATGACCCATAAAAATCCATTAAAATTTGAGAAGCCAAGTGATTTATTAAGAGAGTTATTTATTGAAACTTCATAGAGCAATTTTGCAGTATCAAAAGCATCATTTGAATTTTTTAAGAAAAAGGAAGTGAATTTTACATTCTTTTCCCTAAAAATATCACCTCTTTTATTTAATTTTTCAATCCGAGATTTAAGTTCATTTATGTGCTTTTTATCTATCATTTTTTAAAATATGGTAGTAATTCTCTGCTCCAAATAGCAGTATATGATTATTTAATGTCTCATTTAATACATTGACTTTATCTCTCTTAGAGATCATTTCATATACGCTTTTTATAGAGATTACATTAATATCAAATTTATCTGTGAAATTTGACGCTAAATTATTTAAAAATTTTTCAGTTTCATTGATTTTAGAGTCTTCTTCAATTATAACAAGAATATCAATATCTCTAAAACTCTTTTTTTTAACAGATGAGCCAAATACCAAAAATATAAAAAAATCTGATTGAAGTTTTTCAGTAACATCTTTATAGAAAAGAAATACCGCCTTATTTTTGGATAGAAAAGCTTGTTTCCTAATAGATTCTACATAAGATAATTCAGAAAGGTTTTCTCTGTAATTAAGAGAAAGTAATTCTCTGCTGTCTTTGATTATAAAACCATTTTTAATAAGAGATTTTATTGATCTATGTATAAGGGGGTAAGATTTCTTTAATATCTCAGAAATTTGTTTAATGCTAAACTTATCAGTTATATTTGAGACAAATACTTCCATTATTTTTATCTGGGTTTTTGTCAGCATTTTTACAAAACTCTTTATATAACTATTTTGATATATATGTATACCTATTTAGTTATATATAAATGTTTCGAATTTTCTGCCAAACATCCCATACTTTTCCCTTATTTAATATTGGTTAGGTGAAGCGGAGGGTTTTATTCTTTCTCCAAAGACTTTTTAAACAGGAGGTTTATGGAGGGGTATGGGAGAGAAAGAACCGAAGGTTAGTGTAATCATACCAACATATAATAGGAAAGATTACTTAATAAAATGTTTAAGTTATATTGAAAAACAAAATACAAACTTTAAGTTTGAAGTGATAATTGTTGATGATGGATCAACTGACAATACTAAAAGTGTTGTCAATACTTTTTCAAAAAATAGCCGTTTAGATATTAAACATGATAATCAGAAAAATTCTGGTCCTGCGAAAGCAAGAAACTTGGGAATAAAACATTCAAGAGGGGAGTATATTCTTTTTTTGGGCGATGATATTTATATAGAAGACCCAAACTTTTTGAATAATCATATGAACTTTATTGAAAAGTATGGGAATTGTGCCTCTTTGGGATTCACAGATTGGACTAAAGAGTATAAAAATGATAAGTTTATGAGAGTTTTATGCCCAAAAGGAGCTCAATTTAATTACTCAAATTTCAAAATTGGAGAAATATGCTCCTGGCCAATGTTTTATACTTGTAATATAATGATTAAAAAAACGTGGTTTGAAAATGAACTTTTTGATGAAAATTTTCCATATGCTGCATATGAAGATATAGAATTAGGATATCGTTTATTTAAAAAAGGATTAAAAATAAGATTTAATCCAGAAGCAATAGCTTACCATGACCATTATTATTATTTTGATTCGTTTATTAAAAGACAAAATAATGTTGGAAAGTCATTAAAATATTTTCTAAAAAAATGGCCTGAATTAAAATCTCAACTTATGCCAAAAAAGGTTACTATAAAAAGAATTATTGTAAATTTAACTAACCTTGCCCCATTTTTATCAAAAATTGATAAAATATATAATTATAGAATTAAATCTTTATTAAGTTTGGAAATTTTGAGGAGTTATAATGAAGGATAAAAACCCAAAAGTAAGCATAATAATCCTTAATTGGAATGGATGGGAAGATACAATTGAATGTTTGGAATCTTTATACAAAATAACTTATCCAAATTATGAAGTTATTGTTGTTGATAATGGCTCAACAAATGATTCTTTAAAGCAGATAAAAAAGGTGATTAATAAGAATAATACAAGAATAATAGAAAATAAGGAGAATTTGGGTTTTGCTGAGGGGAATAATGTTGCAATGAGAGAAGTGATGAAAGTGGGAAAAAGCAAATATGTCCTTTTATTGAATAATGATACTGTTGTTGACAAAGAATTTTTAAGTGAGTTGGTTAAGACTGGAGAGAGTGATGAGAAGGTGGGGATTGTTGGGTCGATATTGTATTATTATGATGAACCTGATAAGATTTGGAGATCTGGAGGTAAGATGAATTGGTTAACTGGAAAACCAAATCATATTTTTAGAGACTACAAGGATAAAGAAAAAATATCTATCGAAAGTAAGGTTGAACATGTTGTTGGATGTTCGTTTTTAATAAAATTAGATATACTTAAAAAAATAGGTTTATTAGATAAGCTGTATTTTTGTTATTTTGAAGAGACCGATCTATGTATAAAAGCAAATAAATTGGATTATAGAGTTTATTTAAACACAAAAAGTAAAGTATGGCATAAAGTATCAAAAAGCTCGACAAAGGAATTTCAAGAATATTATTTTTCGAGAAATAAAGTTATTTTTATGATGAGATATAGCAAATTACCTAATTTAATATTTTTTATCCTTTACAAAATAATAATACAAAATATTTTAGCTCCATTTTATTTTTCTCTTAAACTTAAAAATATTAAGAAAGGATTATTAGTATCTAAATCATTCATAAAAGGAAGTATTGATGGGCTTAGGATTAGTTTAACTTAAATAACTCATATCTCTGATCAGGTAAATCTAAATTACTAATTGAATAATTAAGATTAGTAAAATTAAATAAATGATCATTACCCCATACACTGGAGCTCCCCCTTAATCTATAAACATAAACTTTATAATTTTCTTTTATTAATTTATCTACAACCCTTTTAATCTCTTGACTTCTTGAATCTATAGGTATAAATGTATATTCAAATACTTCCCTATTACCTGCTAAAAATCCATCATCAAAACCTCCACTAAGTATTATAGAATTATTTTCTGTATGGGTTAAAACATAATTGCCCGTAGTAGTTAAAGAATCTTTAAATGAAGGTTTATCGTCCATCCTAAGATAAGTATTAAAAGGATAAATTAGGGGATTATTACTTAATACTACAAGGATAATCATAAGAGTAACAGTAAGATACTTAGTTTTTTTACTCTTAACTTTATCTATCAAAAAAAGTAATCCTCCAAAAGAGATTATAAAAAAAAGACAGATTGGTAAAAAAAGGTATCTTATAAGGGAACTACGAATATTTATGGAGCCTTCTCCAAAATATCCCCCAATACTTCCAAATACAAAAAATGATAATATAAATAAAAGTATAGATCCATATAAAAATGAATTCAATCTCTTTTTCTTTAAAAAATACAATAAGCCTAATGGAAAGAATAAAAAAATTGGACTTCCAATAAAAAGCGTTTTGACCAAAAGTATAAGGTTAGAAAAATAATCTCCAAAGCTCTTTTTCTGAAAAAGATACTCATTAATTACACGATAAAAAAATGGACTTATCTCTCCACTAGTTATATTTTTAGAGATATCTTCCGATTCTTTAATTAGTAAATTATTATAAGGATTTGTATAAGAGGTATAACTAAACTCTGAGAAACTACCTAGAGTTACTTTATTTATTATTAATTGAGGTAGAAAAATTGAAAAAATAATTAAACCAATAATCAGAAAATATTTGAGTCTTTTTTTAAGATTAGTCTGTTCTTTATAATAAGATAAGAAAATTATTGTAGGGAGTAATAGAATATTTGTTAATCTTATCAATAATGATATTCCAAAAAAAACATAAGCAAAAAAAATCCATTTTGTGTCATTACTATCTTTAAATTTTAGTAAATAATATATAGAAAATAATAAGAAAAATAATCCCGTAACCTCTGGAAAAAAATAATTAATTTCTGCTGTGAAAAAGGCACTTAGTCCAAATAATGCTGATAAAAATAAACTAAAAATATTGTTCTTAAATAGAATCTTTCCAATCAAGAATACTAAAATAATACATAGAATCCCAAAAAATGTTTGCCACAGATTCGCACTATATTCCAATAAAAAATTAGAAAAAGGTATAAAAAGTAATTTTCTCCCAACAAAACCATAAGGGAATAATAATTTATCTTTACTAATCAAATACCCTGGCGGGATAAATCCATATGTTTGAAATTTAGAATTAAAGTCGTCTTTAAAAACCCAATTTCCATATTTTCCAGCAAATATTGCGGCAGAGCCAGTTTCTAAATCATCCGTATTATAATATCCTCCTACGGGCAATGTAGAGTAAAAATAAAATGAGAAAATTAAAATAAAAAATAATATCGCGGATATTATTAACATATTCTTATTAACAAATATATTTCTTAGGTTAACCATTAATAATTATCTTTTTATAATTTAATTTATTTAAATAAAATCTCCTTATGGTATTTAAATTATTAATCTTCATTTTGTTTTTTAAATTTTTATCTGTTTTTAATAATCTTATCTTTTCAGCAAAATCTTGAACCTCTCCAGATTTGCATAAAAAACCATTTTTGCCATCAACCATTAATTCAGGTATTGAAGAACAATTTGTTGATATAACTGGCTTTCCACAAGCCATTGCTTCAACAACACTATACCCAAAACCCTCTAATCGTGTAGGAAATAAAAGTGCATCAGATTTATTATACTGTCTAACAAGTTCTTCTTGAGATAGTCTTCCTAACGGAACCATATTTGCAAGACCAAAATCTTTAGGAATATTTGATCTTAATCCTGAAGTATAATATAAGACATATTCTTGACCTAATTCTTTCATTATCTTTGGCAATAAATCCGCACCTTTCCTTTTAACTAAATTTCCTGTAAAAAATAGTTTAAATCTCTTATCTTCTGATTCTATATTTTTCAATGGTTTGAATTCTTTTAGGTTCAATGCGGGGTATACTACAATTATTTCTTTATCAGTCAATTTTTGAGCTTGTTTTTTTGTAAATTCACTTATCGCAATTATTTTATCTGCTTTTTTCAAAGAGAGTTTAATTTGAGGTTTAATAATCAACTTATAATAAATATTTTTTATAATGCCAGGATTATAATCTTCTGTTTTTTCTGGAATATGTAAAACCGAAACATATAATGGGATATTTTTCTGTTTAAATACCCATCCTAATTCAGCAGTTGTATGAATTATCTCTGCCTTTTCTTTTTTCTTAATAAGTTTAAGTAATAAGGTCAAATGAGTAAACTTCCTTGAGTAATAATTTATTTCACTATCTATCTCTTCTTTTTTAAGTTCTTGACTTAAGTTTTCAAAGTAAACATCTGCTCCAGAACCTAATTTAATTAATGGAAATAATATCCTCATTTCAAAAGCTCCTGATATTGCTTTATGACTTTGCTCCAGTCATAATTAGAAACTGCAATCTCGCGAGAGATTGCTTTCATCTTGGTTAAATTGTCTTTGTTTTTAAAAAATGATAAAATTGCATTGCTTAACTCTTCTGAAGACTTTTGAGTAACAATAAATCCGTTCTTTTTTTCTTGGATTATTTCCCTTATGCCTTCAATGTTTGTTGTAATTATTGGTGTGCCACTTGCCATAGCTTCTAAGAAAACTGTTGGAAAACCTTCTCTATCTCCTTGTTTTGTTTGAATAGATGGTGCAATGAACAAATCTGCAGATGCATAATATCTTGGTAGTTCATGATTTGTAATGGGGCCTGTAAAAATTACATTATTATTTACTTTTAATTCGCTTGATAATTTTTCTAATTCTTCTTTTAATTCTCCGCCACCTACAATCAATAATTTTATTTTAGGATATTTTTCAATTAGCTTTGGCATAGCTTTGATAATATATTCAATGCCTTTTTTTTCAGTTAGTCTACCTACAAACAACATAAATTGGCCATTAATATTATATTTCTTTTTTATAGAATTATCTTTATTATGCGGATTAAATAATTTTGTATCAACCCCATTTGGAATATATAAAATCTTATTTTTATCTTTTGAAATTTCCTGCATTTCTTCTTTAAATGCTATATTAACAGTTGTTGAATAGAAAGAATTATTTATTGTTTTTGAATATAATTTTTTTAGACAATAAGCAATTATTCCTTTTTTCTTGAAAATAAACATATCTCCACCCCAAGTTGTCACAACATAAGGTATTTTGGAAATTTTGTAATTTACAAAGGCATTTATGCCTTGAGGAATAATCCAATGAGCATGAATCATATCTGGCTTTTCTTTTTTTACTAATTTTCTTAATGCCAAGTATTCTCCTAACATAAAGAATGGAACTTGGAAAAAATACCATTTATTCTTCTTAATTGTTGGTAGTATTCCTCCGCTTCCTGCAAGTTTTTGGTATTTTTTTAAAAAATATCTGAAACGATAGACTTTCATGCCATCCATTTCTTCATAAGTTTCAGCTCCTGGATAGTGTGGTGCAAGAACAATAATCTCAAAATCTTTTGTCAGTCTTTTAGATAATTCATAAACAAATGGAGGATTTGTATCATTCTTCCATCTTGGAAAAGTTGAGGCAAAAACAAGTATCTTCCTCTTCATTTGGCCTAACTCCCATTACCATACTCTGCTTTGCGGAGCTTGAGCAAAATCTCTTCGAGATACTTTCTGTTGATGGCAATAATATCACTTATGAAACCTAGCAGGATGCTCATTCCTCCTGCGAAAATGAGGATTGAACCAAGAATAATTGATTGGAGATATTCACCTGTTGTGTGGAGAATATAAGTAAGGTAAAACCATCTGACTATTGGCACAAGTCCAAGTATAATTAATAGGAACCCGAAATAGCTGAAAGCTTTCAAAGAATTATACATTAAAGTTGACCTTGAGATAGTTGCCATGCTTTTCTTTATGTGGCCGAAAACACTGCTGATAAGTCTTGATTGATTGTCTTGGCGTTTTCTGAATTCAACAGGCACTTCAATTACTTTCAGGTTTTTTCTGCTTGCTTGTATTAGTGTTTCATGTGTATAAGTATGAGTTGAGGTAACAAATAATTTCATAGCAGCATCTTTACTATAAGCTCTAAATCCAGAAGAAGCATCTATTAATTTGTATCCTGCAGAAAATCTTACCACTCTACTCCCCAGAATATTTCCGTATTTTTTTGCAAAGGGCATATGGTCAAGAGTTGAAACCTGGCGATTTCCAGAAACAATGTCTGCTTTTCCTTCTAAAATTGGTTTTATTAACTTTGGAATTTCTTTTTGATTATACTGGAAGTCAGCATCTGTATTAACAATTATTGTTGCTCCAAGAGACAATGATGAAGCTAAACCTTTTTGAAAAGTATATGCAAGGCCTGAGTTTTTAACATTTCTTACAATATAATCAGCACCTGCTTTTTTAGCTTCTTCAACTGTGTTGTCAGTTGAACCATCATCAATGACAAGAACTTCAACAGAATCAATTCCTGGAATTTCACGAGGAATTTCTTTTATTACTTTAGCAATATGTGCAGCTTCGTTATAGGCTGGAATTTGAACTACTAATTTAATTAATTTCTGTTTAGGCATTTTAACATTGTATATCATTTTAAGACACTTCAAATATTTAAGTGTTGATAATTAGTAGTATTTAAATTTTATTGTATGTGTTAATTTTGGAATAGTAACATTTATAAATATGTTAAATTAAAAAGTGTTATCTGAAAAATGATAAAACAAATTTTAAAGAGCAAAAAAGCGAGGACCGCAATAAAAGTATTGACTTCACTTCTCACTCTTGGAATCATTGCAATGCTTGTTCTTTCTGGACCTGCAACAGCATTCAGCCTGTCAGTTAATTCTGACAAACAAAGCATCTTAATTGGTGATAAAGTAACTTTTGATGTTAATTTAAATGTAAACAATGATGAATTTAATGATATAAACAGCTTAACATTAGTTATTGATGGACCGAGCAAAAAAGAATGTACTTTTGATATCTCTGGAAATAAATTATCTCCATGCTCCGGAGTAGAAAAGATTACTTCAAGTATAACTGACATCCAAGGCTATGGTTATCTGTCAAGCTTCGGTTATGGATATTCAGCAGGAAAACAGATTAAATTTTTAATAACAATAAATTCACAAGGTTATCTAACTGGAGATTATTCTACTTCAATAAAGGTTGTTTCTGAAAGCAGTATAATTACAGAAGCAGGAAATAACTTGAAGATTGTTGGAAAGACAGGTTCAACAACTTATAGTTCATCATCTTCACATAATACAGAAACATCAGAAAGCACTGAAACAGGAACAAAGGGAAGATTTAATGTAAATGGCGGAGAAGATTTCACAGTAATGACTGATGGTATGTGGCATGAAATGAAAATAGTTGATGTTTCAAGTGAATATATTAAATTAAAATTTGATGATCAGTTTTATGATCTTAAACTTGGAGAAATAAAAGAATTCACTTTAGATAATGATGAAAAGATTGAAGTCAATGTTTGGTTTATTGGAAATGGGGAAGCAACAATATATGTTGATGCGCAAAATTCAAAATTAGTTGAAAAAAAGACAGTAATAGATATACCACAGCAATATATTACTGAAAATGAAAATATGCAAACAACTGTCTATAATAATGATACACAAAATGTTGATAATAAAATTGGATTATTTGATATCCTCGGCAGAACTGAAACAATTATTGCTTTAATATTCTTTAATTTAATTGTTATTGAATTAATTATGATTGCTAATGTTAAAAGAAATAGCAAGAGAAGAGTTAGAAAAAGTTTGAGAAGATATTAATTATTTTTAAAAGTTGATTAAATTAATGTGCTCGTTGTAAGTTTAAATAAAAAATATTTATTTAATATTAATACATAGCTTAGTATAATTAATAATATGACACTAATTTGAAAATAAAATAATTCTCTCGCGAAGCGAGTAAATAAATTATAATTAAATTTGTTTACTGATGATTATATTTATTTAAAAATTTTAATTCATTAAATTAAAATATTTTTATTTTTAATTGAAAAAAAGAAAAAAACTAATTGTGTATAGTGTTATGCTACTCTTATTTTCTCATGTTTTTACTTGCCTTTTTGCAGAAAAATCAAATTTTTACTACTGTGAATCAATTAACACAATTTATATATACTAGCGTGTTCTTTCTTTTAATATAAATTGGTTTTACAAAAACTTTTTTATAAAAAAGAGGGAAAATGAAGAATAGGGGTTTAAAAGCGGTATCTGTATTAATTACAATATTTATAATATGTTTTTTAATATATTCTGGGCCTGCTGCTGCGTTTATACTTAAGTTCAGTATTAGCAATTCATTTGTAGAGCTTGGTAAAAAAGCAACCTTCTTTGCATCAGCAGTAATTGAAAATAATGAAAACCTTCCAATATCAAAGTTCAGGATTGAGTTAAATGGTCCTGAAACAATTTACTGTGAGTTTCTTCCAAATGGGACAAAACTAACTGAATGTAAGGGATTTACAATTAAACCAACTTCCTTAGCTAATTCTACTCCAGGTTATGGTTATCAACCAGATTGTGAAATTGGAACCTATGGATATGGATATGAGGGATATGGATATCAAAAATGTGTAAATTTTACAAGAGGAATATTGGGATATAATATTACTTTTGATACAACTGGACATTTAACAGGTATTTATAGCACAAAATACATAAGTTTCATAGGAAGAAAACAAATTTCTAAAGATGGAGGAAATTTATTCATATTTAATAAAAATGCAATGAGGGGATGTTCAATAAGGGCAGATAGAGGATTTATAGACAATAGCCTTCTTGGGGGCAATATTTCAAATGGAAAAAATAAATTAAGCCTTAGCGTACCCTTGGAAAATGCTGTTCTTGGGCAAGGTTCATTTTTAACTCAAATAAAAAAGGGCAGAATGAGTTATAATTTTGAGGTAATGGGAGTACTTGAAAACTCTCCTCAAAGAGCAGTAATATTAATAAGCGGAAACTATCAATTGAATAGGATTGAAAATAAAAGCAATACTGACTTAATATTAATTAATCTAGATAAGAAAAACAAAGAATTAAGTCTTGCAGGTAAAAAATTAGATGTTTCTAATATGCGTGTTACATTAATGAGAAATTGTAATTAAAGTTTAGTCATTAAAACCTTCAGAGCCAAAATTAATTAATACTCTTTTAATTTCATTTATTGTTTCCTGTTGATCTTTTTTATCAGACATTCTAACAAATCTTATTAATAAGTCTACTAGCTTCGATTCATCAATTAGTTTTAATTTATATCCATCTGTAATAAAATAGAACCTAAAATTTCTATATTTTAATTCTTTTATAATAACTCCCCCAACTCGACCTAATAATTTGCCTTTATTTGGATTATCTTCTAAAGTTTCTATTAAATCAATAACCTTCTGTGCTTCTCCCTTGAATTTCTTCTGAATTTCTTCGAATAAAGACTTAACTATTTCAACCTTGGCCATTTTTTATCCAATTCTTTTCTTGCTTCTTCAATAGAAATAGTATCCTCTGAAGAGAGCAAAAATTCTCTTAATTGCTCTTTGATAGCAAGAGCATAAATTCTTTTAAGAATAATATCATAACTTTCGCCTTTTACTCCAAATGAAGAGAGCTTATCTTTTGTTTCTTTACTTAGTTGTATAGTTGTGATTTCCATTTTACCTATAGATACTATAGGTGCTATAGTTTATAAATATTTCGATTAGTGGATTGTTTAAGATTTTGCTATATTTCTGTAATTAAAATAAATTATAAACCTCATAGGCAGAGACTGCAACTGCAGTGAATAAGGCAGTTGAGGCAATTGCTGAAACAAGAACATCTAAATGATCCCAGTTATTTTCACCTGGACCATAAAGCATGAGTTTACAACTTTGTTCAATTTCTTTTTTATCTTTGTCCTGTTCATTAAGAAAAAAGCGCAAAGATTTTAATTTTGCTCTTGCAAAAGCTCTTTTATGATAGCTGTGGACATAACTTCCTTGATCATCTGTTTGATTAATAATTCGGCCTAGATTTTCATAAGGTTTTCTTTTTTCAAAATATTCCTGTCTTTTTATTTCAGCTTTCTCCTCTTCTCTTAATCTTTGAGCTTTTCTTTGTTTGTAATCTTCATTTCCCTCTTGTTCTTGAACTTCTTCACGAACTGCATTCATTTGAATAATAGAAAATCAGGATATTTAAAAATATTGTAAGTTTAATTTATTTATTTTATCTCCGCTTATATCTTCATTTATATCCTGGTTCATTTTCGATATAATATTTTATGGTCTTTTAATATTGAATTCTGTATCTTTTCAGGAAGGATATTAAAGACTTGAATATCAATTTTATCACTTACTCTGCCTGCAACATAAACTCTGAATTTTGTTGCTTCTGTAATGTCTATTTTATCAAACTCAACTGCAATATCAATATCGGAGCGAAAAGTAACTTGATTTTTTACAGAACTACCAAATAATAAGATTTGTTTGATTTTTGGAAAATACTCGCTGTTTAATATAACTTCTTTTGCTCTTTCAACCTTTTCTTTTATTTTACTTCCCTTTTTCAGCTCAAAATCATATTCAAACTTAGATATTTCTTTAATAAATTCAAATTTTTTCCTTATATCTCTTGACAACCTGTTTTTTTCAGATTGAGTTAAATTAATTCCAAGAAGCTGTTTTTCAATTATTTTCAACTCTCCAACTCCAAAAATCTTCCTAGTATTTTTATCTTTCTTAAGGAACTGTAATAAATCCATTTTAATTAAATAACCATTTTAATGGTTATAATAACCTAAATAAAGGTTATATTTAAATGTTTTTATTTTACTATTCCTTTTCTCTTTAACAAACATTTATAAACATAGGTTTAGATATAAAAACTATAATGGATATATATAAAGAAGAGTTTACACGACTTGAAAAAGAAATATTAAATTTTTTATTTGCAAATTCGGGAAGAAAGTTTAATCAAAGAGCAATTGCTCTGGCTTTAAAGGTATCTCCAACTGCAATTGCAAACTCAATAAAAAATCTTAGAAAGACTGATTTATTAGAGATAAAAAAAGATTCGGTTTCAGAAACATTTGAAATTGGTTTAAATCTTCAAAATAATAAGGTTATATTTATGAAAAGAATTGAAAATCTAAAATCAGTTTATGAATCTAACCTAGCGGAGTTTTTATTTGATAATTATTCTGGAGCTACAATAGTCTTATTTGGGAGCTATGCTTTTGGAGAAGACACTTATAATTCTGATATTGACATTGCAATTATAGGTAATAAAGAAAAAAATGTAAATTTAGAGACATTTGAAAAAATATTATTGAGGAAAATAACTCTGCAGTTTTATGGGGGTTTTGATAAAATTCATAAAAATCTAAAAGAAAGTATTCTTAATGGTATTATACTAAAGGGAAGTGTAAAATTATGAATATGCCCTTTGATTTTAATTATTACCTTGAAAAAGGAATTGTTAAAAAACAATCACCTAACCTGCCAAGAGCTGAATTTCTGAAAGAAGAAACAGACAAATCATTCATAGGATTGAAAAGTAGAATTGAAAAATTAGGAATAGACGAATACAATGCTAATTCAATTATAAAAGATGTTCATGATATTATATTAGAGAAAATAAGATCAAAAATGTTGACAAATGGTTATAACGCTTCTGGCTATCATGCTCATGAATCAGAAGTAGCTTATATGAAAATTCTAGGATTTTCAGAATATGAAATGTCTTTTGTTAATGAATTGAGACTAGCAAGAAATGGCATAAATTATTATGGTAGAATATTTGAACAAAGTTATGCAAAAACATGTTTTGAATTTTTATTAACAATAATTAATAAACTTTAAACTACAATTATCTTGGCTTCCAAATCTTGGATTTGCTGACATCTTTAATTCTTCTGTGCTTTTTACATTTACCTTTAGAAGATTTTTTACATTTAAGACATTTTATTTTTCCCATGAATGTTTATCTTTTCATGGTTTAAATAGTTTTTTGAATTAAAAAATATTGAAAAGAGATATAATCTACTAGATATAATATACTTGATTTAAGATTGTTTACTAGAAAAGTGGCTTAATAATTTACTAGACAAATGATTTAATAATTGATTATTTATTTAATAACAAAAATTGTTTAAATTTAGTTCATTGGAAATTAGTAATTACAAATATTAATCTTCTCGACGACAACAATCCTTATAAAGCAAACTAAATTAAAGAAGCAATGAGTGTAAGTAAAAGAAGGGGTGTCCCTGTTCTAGTATTTGTATTTTTTATCTTAACCTTAATGTTTATTTCATTTGTTTCATTTGTTTCATCTGTAAGTGTTGCTGGAGAAAAAGATGTTGCATATATTTATTTAAAAAGTTCAAAGATTGATCAGAATGTTATTAATGCTTTTAATGATTTGGGATTAAATGTTGATGAAATTCAGGCTTCTCAGGTTTCACAGACCTCTCTTAATGATTATAGATTAATTTATGTTGGTGATGAAAAATTTTCAAATCCAGAATCAATTCCTATTTCAAGTCTTCCAAGCATTGTTTCAAATTATTATCATGGTTATGAATGGGGATTAACTGATCGAGATGGTATTTCAAAATTAGTTGGTTCAGAACCTTTAAGTGTAACAACAGGTCAAGGAAGTGTTCAAGTTTATACTGATGCACATTATAGACAAGGAAGCAGTGTTGCTATCCCATATTATTATTTAGATGATGAAAACAAAGCTTCTGGCTTTGAAAAAGTTGCAGGAACTCATATAGGAAGTAATATGGACTTTGGCGATGTTATTTCATATGCTGAGCAGGGAACAAGATTAGATAATGGAAATTTTGCAAATGGAAGAATATGCTTCTTTGGAATTATAAAATCAGATTACTGGACTCCTGCAGCAAAAGAAATGTTCAGAGATTGTGTGGGATTTATTACTTCTGCATGTTCGAATGATGATGATTGCAATGGAGAAACAACTGGAGAAAATTATTGTGTTAATCAAAGTGTATATCATGATGTAAATAGTTTTGTATGTGAAAATCCAAATACAATAAATGCTGCATGCGTTGCTCATGGAACACCAGAATTAGTTAAAGTATGTGATGATCAATGTTTAAATGGAAACTGTGTTGAATGTCTAACAGATAATGATTGTGATGATGGCAATTCACATACACATGATATTTGCAATCAAAATAATACCTGCGAACATGAATCAATTCCGTGTGCAAATGACACAGATTGTGATGATAATAACCCAAGGACAGTTGATCAGTGTTTAAATCCTGGAACTACTGGAAGTCATTGTTTGAATACTGAAGTAAACTGTCTGATAAACAATGATTGTGGAGCAACTGGATTTCTTGGGCAGGAATTTTGTTCTTTAAATAATATATTCAAGACTTATCAGAATTCAACATGCATTAACCCTGGAACTCTTGAAAGTAATTGTCAAATAACACAGACTCAAAGATTAATTCAGGAATGTAATGATAATAATCCTTTAACAACTGATACTTGTTTAAATGCAACTTGTATATTTACCCAAAATGGCGAATGTGAGACAAATAATGAATGTGGATCAATAACATCACAAGTAATATGCCAGGGAAATAATGTTATTAATAGGACATTAACTCCATTATGTATTGGGAATAGTTGTCAGAGTCATAGTAATGATATTCTTATTAGACAGTGTTCAAATGGTTGCTTGAATGGTTCTTGTGTTGAAAATGTAATTTGTGATGATAATGAAGATTGCAATGATGGCAATAATATGACTCGAGATATTTGCATTAATCCAGGATTGACAAATAGCTCTTGTTCACATGAGAACTTACAATGTATATCTAATGGCCAGTGTGGTTCTTTGACTTCACAAATAGTTTGCCAAGGAAATAATGTTATTAATAGGACATTAACTCCGTTATGTATTGGGAATAGTTGTTCAAGCCAAAGCAATGATGTTTTAGTTGAACAATGTGCAAATGGTTGCTTGAATGGAATGTGTAATAGTGTTAATATTATTTGTTCAAATAATTCTCAATGTAATGATGGAAATGCAAGAACAGTTGATGAATGTATAAATCCGGGAACAAGTGCAAGTTTCTGCAGAAATACAGAAGTAAATTGTTTATCAAATAGCGATTGTGGGATAACTGGATTTTTAGGACAGGAATTCTGTTCTTTAAATAATGTATTCAAGACTTATCAGAATTCAACATGCATTAACCCTGGAACTCTTGAAAGTAATTGTCAAATAACTCAAAACCCAAGGTTAATTCAAGATTGCAATGATCATAATGAACAAACTGCTGATAGTTGTTCAAATGGAATGTGTGTGAATACTATAATTGGAGAATGTGAAACAAATAGTGACTGTAATGATGGAAATCCAGGGACAGATGATATCTGTATAGATCATCAATGCGAACACTTTCCAAAACCTATGTGTGGAAACGGAATATTAGAAAACGGTGAACAATGTGATGATGGAAATAGGGCTAATGGTGATGGATGTTCTTCAGAATGTAAATTAGAAAATGTTCAATGCCAAGAAATATGTAATGGTGGAGCAATTAACTTTGAATTATTAATTGACAGAAGCGGAAGCATGAATAGAATGTTAGATCCTCCAGAAGGAAGCAGCTTTTTAAG
>Ga0172379_10001127_pt1 | contig 57011 bp, 39 predicted proteins | sample GrowelOW334metaG_FD_119756 | JGI IMG/M metagenome (GOLD analysis project Ga0172379, IMG submission 119756) | Groundwater microbial communities from an aquifer near a municipal landfill in Southern Ontario, Canada - Groundwater well OW334 metaG | ecosystem: Environmental > Aquatic > Deep... | reverse complement strand
CGCGCCGGTCTCCACAACCGCTTGGGACATTGTGAGAGCGATTGCGTATTCCGGGGCGAAGAGGTAAAGACGCATTTTGTAGAGACGCCCCGACGGGGCGTCTCTACGCGGTTAATCGGGTTGCGCCGCGGGATGATGCGTGAAAATGCATTTTACAGAGACGCATTGCAATGCGTCTCTACGGATCCCGGTTATATTAATTAAACCGCCGAAAATTTAAAAACGGCGGTTTTGGTTTTTACGTGACAGGCTGTTTGCCTTTTTATTAAAATGAGGTAAAATTAGAAAGTTGGAACGCGTCAGGGGAATGACCCCGGAATGCCATAAATATTAGCCATGAATTAACCGAAAATATGCCAATCGTCCTGGAAGTAAAAAATTTATCTAAGAATTATGGATCAGTCGTGGCGGCGAAAGACGTCAGCTTTAACGTGAGCGATAATGAAATTTTCGCCCTGATCGGCCCGAACGGCGCCGGAAAATCAACGACTATCAGAATGGTCGCGACGATTTTAAAGCCGACTTCGGGGATGGCCAAAGTGCTTGAGCATGATATTGTAAAAGACGCGGCTCGGGTCCGCGAAGTTATAAGCTACCTACCGGAAGAGGCCGGAGCGTATAAAAACCTTACCGGACGCCAGTACCTTAAATTTATGGCCGACTTATACGCTGATGATAAGAAAAAAGCCAAAGAATTTGTTTTACTCGGAGAGGAGCTTTCGGGATTAGGCAAAAGGCTTACTGATAAGATCGGAACCTATTCCAAAGGCATGACAAGAAAGATTTTACTCGCCCGGACATTAATGATCCATCCGAAGCTAGCGATTTTAGATGAGCCGACGAGCGGCCTGGACATGATCAACGCCCTGGAAATCCGGAAAATCATCCGGCAATTTTCCCGGCAGGGCATGGCGGTGCTCTTATCCAGCCATAACATGCTGGAAATAGAATTTTTATCCGACCGGGTAGGGATTATTGATAAAGGTGAAATCCGGGAAATCGGGACGAGCGAAGAATTGAAAGAAAAATATGATTCGCGAAATTTGGAAGAAGTGTTTTTAAAAGTCGCCAGACCGTCATTCTGACCCGCCGATTCGGCGGGGAAGAATCCCGTGCTAGAAAGCTACTTCCCCGAGATCCTTCATTTCGTCCCGATGACTCGGGACTCCATTCAGGATGACATAATATATTATGAGCAAACTTTTTACCCTTATTAAAAAAGAACTCCGGGAGATGATAACGCCGCAGGTAATTATTCCGGCCGTGGTTATGGTTCTTATATTCATGTTTATCGGCAATGTCGTCGGCAAGGAAACGAAAAAATTTAAAGCTCCGCAGAATATAGTCGTGCTGGATAATGACGGCTCAACGCTCTCCGGGGAAGCGGTTGAGATTTTGAAAAAGAGTAATTTTAACGTGAGCCGGCTCGCTAAAACAACAACCGAAGAGGCTATAAAAACCGCGAAGGAAAAGAATATTTCCGTGGTATTGGCGATTCCGGAAGGTTTTGGGGAAGGCGTTGAAAAGCTGAAACCACAAAAGATTGAAACTTACGCGATCATGAAAAATTTCAGCCTGCAGGGGAATCAAAGCAAGGCCATTTTGGACGCCTCGCTCGCGGCTTTTAATAATTTTATAAGCGACCGGATTATCGCTTCGCGGATAAAAGGCGGAAGTCCGGCGGATTTAAAAAATCCGATTGAGAGGGAAGATAATGTTATTATCGGCGACCGGATGGCGAAAGTTAACGCCGCGACCATTATTGGTTTTGTTCAGTCGCAGGCGACTTTTCTTCCGATTATACTTTTTATTATTATTACCCTGGCATCAACCATCATTGCCACGGCCATTGCCACGGAAAAAGAGAATAAAACCCTGGAGACGCTTCTTACCACTCCGGTGGATCGTCGTTTTATTATCATGGCGAAAATGATTGGCGCCGGAACCGTCGCTCTAATCATGGCCGGGATTTATATCATCGGCTTTGGCTATTACCTAAAAGGCCTTACCGGCGCCGGGGTCGGAGCCGGCAATCTCGGCGGCGCGGCAGAGGCGCTCGGGCTCGTTATCACTCCGGGCGGCTACGCGCTCCTCGGACTGACCATATTTTCCGGCATCCTTTGCGCGCTTTCCATTGCCACGGTTATCGGTTCATTCGCCCAGGATGCCAAAGGGGTGCAAGGGCTTATTTCGCCGCTTATGATCATGCTTTTAATCCCTTATCTTCTTCTTATGCTCATTGATATCAACAGCGCCGGTCCGGCTCTAAAATATCTCGTTTACGCCATCCCTTTTTCCTATACTTTTCTCGGCATCCAGAACATCTTTTTAAAAAATTACGCCATGATATTTTTCGGCATCGCTTATTCGCTCGTTTTCTTCACAGTTTTTGTTTTAATCGCCGGGAAAATATTTTCTTCGGATAAAATTATCACTCTTAAGCTAAACTTCAGGAGGAAAAAATAAAATTTTTTTATGAAAAAAAATCAGGAAAGACTTTCAAAGATAACCGAGGGGGTGCGGGTCATCTCGGTCACCTGTCTTCAGTGGGGCGATACTGGTAAAGGTAAGGTGGTTGACCTTTTAATGGCTGGCTGGGCCGATATCAATGCCCGGGGAACGGGAGGCGCCAACGCCGGACACACGGTTTCTATTAACGGAAAAGATTATATCCTCCATATTATCCCCTCCGGCATCCTTCATGACAAAGAAGGGAAAATAAACGCTATCGGCCGGGGCGTGGCTTTTGATCCCTATATCTTAGATGAAGAGCTCTTAATCCTTAAAAAAGAAGGTTTAAGTTATGATAACCTGATGATTTCCGGCAATGCTAAGCTCGTAATTCCGCCGCAAATCGCCTTGGATCGGATCCATGAAGCCTCAGCCGGAAAAGGGAAAATCGGCACGACTGGCAAGGGTATTGGACCGGCTTACGAAGACCATGCCGGCCGCCGCGGGCTTTTAGTGAATGACTTATTGAATATTGATATCCTCGCTGAAAAGCTTAAAAAGAATATCCGCGAAAAATTAAGGATCCTTAAATCTTACGACCCGGAACTGCTCTCCGGAATAATGTGCGACAAGCACTTAGGCGCCGGGCGCTATTACAAGCCGGAAGATATTTTTGACGCTGACGCGATAATTGAGGACTACCGGCAATACGGCGAAAAATTCCGCGCCATGATTCATGATGTTGAGGGCTTTTTGCGCGGACAGCTCGGAAAAAAGAAGATACTTCTTGAAGGCGCCCAGGGGCATCTTTTAAGCGTTGACGAGGGCGGCGCACCCCATACGACTTCTTCGGATTGCACGGTTCCGGGTCTCGCTAAAGGCGTCGGTCTTAGGGAACGGGATGTTGATATTTCTTTTGGGGTGGTAAAATTCCCTTACATGACCCGGGTGGGCTCCGGACCGTTCCCGACTGAAATCGGAGGAGAGAAGTCCGCTCTGTGGTGCGGCCGCGAGGGAGCTGGCCGGGAGAAAGAAAAAGAAGCTTTTCCCGAAGCCGATATTAATAGTCCGGACGAATTCGTCCGGGGGGTCGCCTTAAGGCAGGCGGGAAACGAATATGGCGCGACAACGGGGAGGCCAAGGCGGGTCGGCTGGCTGGATCTACCGCTTTTGCGCTACGCTTTAGAAACCGCCGGCGCGAAAATAATTCTTACCAAAGCCGACGTTTTAAACAATGCCCGCGAGATAAACATTTGCACGGAACATGAATACAACGGCCCGGATTATTTTTACTGTGGTAAAATTTACAGAGCCGGAGAGAGATTAAAAACCGCTATTCCGGCAAGCGATTTTTTGCGCTTCTGCCGGCCGGTTTACGAGAAATTTCCAGGCTGGGAAACGGACATTTCCGGAATTTCCGAGTTTGACGGATTGCCGGAAAAATTAAAAAGTCTTGTCCGTTTTGTTGAAAAATCCGTTGGCGGCGAAGTCTCAGCCGTTTCTACCGGCAAAGATAGGGAAGACACTATTTTTGTTTAATTTACTGTCAATAGATTTTATCCTTTCCGCGCAATTTTGCGTTTAATCAATTAAATCTTTTGTCATCCTGAGCGGAGCGAAGGATCTGCAACCTTGATAACCAGATAATCAGTCAATTTATTAACTAATCTTATTCATAGAACAACCCCTGGATTGATCATCGCGTCCGCAGATCCTTCCCCCGCGAATGCGGGGTCAGGATGACAATAAGAACAATTATGATTTTTTCTTTGGAAGAACTGGCGCCGATTCTTCTTCAATACAAATATTTTTTTCTGCTTCCCATAACCATTCTTGAAGGGCCGATAATAACCGTAGTCGCCGGCTTCCTGGTTTCAATCGGTCTTTTAAACGGCTATCTGGCCTTTTTGATCGTGGTAGCCGGCGATTTAACCGGAGATTTTCTTTATTACTTTATCGGTCGCTATGGCCGGGAAAATTTTATCGCTAAATGGGGAAAATATATTGGCATTACCAAGGAACGGATTTTAATGCTGGATGATCATTTTCATGAACACGCGGGCAAGACAATGCTCGCCGGGAAATTTCTCCATGGAGTCGGCGGAGTGATTCTCGCTTCAGCCGGAGCGGCTAAAATGCCTCTATGGAAATTCTTTTGGTATAATTTCATCGGCACCCTGCCAAAATCTTTTCTCTTAATGGCAATCGGCTATTTTTTCGGCGAAAACCTGAAACATATAGATTCATGGCTTAACGCGCTGGCGCTAATCTCTTTCGGTATCGCCGGAATTGCCGCGCTATATTTCCTGTATGGAAGAAAAAAAACCAGCTGACGATCCGGTTATTCCGCTTTCCGGCGGACAGGATCGGACGGACGGCTCTGAACAACCGACGAATGGGAAAATTGAAAAACGGCTTGAAACCGGCGAGGGAAAAATTTGTTATTATGTCGTTAATGGTTTTCCCGGCCGGCCAACGGTTTTATTCCTCCACGGCCTCTCAGCCAACCATACGACCTGGGAAAAAACGGCCGGAGTCTTAAAAAGCCTGAAGATTAACTGCCTCCTGCCGGATTTGCGCGGACACGGCCATTCGGACAAAAAAAAGAAAAAATTCCTTTATACTTTTGAACGATTCAGCCGCGATCTTAAGCTGATATTGGAAAAAGAAAAAATTGAAAAAGCGATAATCGTCGGCTACTCGTTCGGCGGTTCGCTGGCGTTGGATTTTTCCTTAAGGTATCCGGAACGGATAGCCGGCTTAGTCCTTTTAAGCGCTAACCACGTTAACCCTCTTAAATATTGGCGACTGCCTTTTTTTATTCCTTTGGCAAAAATTGGAATAGGTCTGCTTTCGTATCTTGTTATCTGGCAGAAAAGAAAAAAATACAGCTATTACCGGCCGCTTTCGTCCAAAGGCTACTGGAAATCGGTCTGGCTCGGATTTAAAACTATGCCTTGGTCTGTTAATCTATGGATGCTTTTAATGATGGGTCGGCTGGATATGAAGAATAAGCTAGGGAAAATAAAAGTCCCGGTCTGGATTGTCCATGCTTCGCGCGACCCGTTCGTATCCCGAGCCGAGGTTAAAGACATGATGTCGTCTCTTTCGTATGCCAGGGAAATTATTTCTAAGAACCATAACCATTTTCTCGCGACAGCCGCGGCGGACGAAATGACGGAGGTAATCATTAGTTTCTTAAAAGAGAATTCATAGAGCCTCACCCCCAACCCCTCTCCATTAACTGATGTTAATAGAGAGGGGAGCTAGAGGCAAGGGGGTGAGGGTTAATTACGGCAATATGAAAATAGCCATATACTCGGATACCTGTTTTTATCCCCAGGTTAACGGCGTAGCCAACGCGGTGAAAGAAAGCGCTTACGCCCTCGCGGAACTCGGACATGAAGTCTGTCTTTTTACCGTATCCAAGGAAAGCGAAAAAAATCTTGAAAAAATGACGGGCAATAAGTTTAAGATTTGCCTTTTACCGTCAATGCCTTTTTGGGGTTATGAGCGGGAGCGCATGAGCCTTGCTCCGGGGCTGTCTTTTAAGAAGCTGAAAAAATTTCGGCCGGATATTGTCCATGTCCATACGCCTTTTTCCGTCGGTTGGGAAGGGGTGGCCTGCGCCAAGTTGCTAAAAGTCCCGATCGTCGGCACCCATCATACTTTTTACGACCATTACCTTGATCATGTCCGGCTGGATTATGATTGGGCTAAAGAATTGTCCTGGAAATTGTTCGTCCGTTTTTACAACCTTTGCGATTTAGTTTTAATTCCGTCAAAAGCCTTAAGTTCCCAGATGGTTTTATCCGGCCTGAAAAAACCGATTCAGGTTTTAGCCAATCCGATTGATACTGATTTTTTCCGACCAGCTTCGCTAAGCTCGGGCGCGTCTTTAGATGAAAAAACCGGTCGCTCAAGTAGTTTATCCGGCCGTTATATTGTCTATATGGGCCGCTTAAGCTACGAAAAAAGCATTGACCGGGTGATTAGGGCTTTTAAGATTGTCAGCGATAATATTAAAGACGCCCGGCTCGCGATTATCGGCGGTGGGCCGGAAGAAGAAAATTTAATAAAACTCTCGCGGGAATTGGGAATTAGCGAAAAAATAAAATTCACCGGATTTTTATTCGGGGAAAATCTCCTAAAAGCGCTTTGGGAAAGCGAGGTTTTCGCGACGGCGAGCGAAAGTGAAAACCAGCCGGTTTCGGTTCTTGAAGCTATGGCCTCCGGGTTGCCGGTTATCGCCGTAAAAGCGGCCGGGATTCCGGAGATTGTTAAAGACGGGGAAAACGGGTTTTTAACCGCGCCGGGAAAGCCGGAAGAAATGGCGGAAAAATTGATCGCGCTTTTAAACGACGCGGGATTAAGGAAAAAATTCAGCCAGAATTCAAGGCAAGCGGCTTTAAATTTTTCCCGGGAAAAAATTGCTGGTAAGCTGGCGGGATATTATCTGGGGCTGAAAGAAAAAAAGTCTTTTATTAAAATCCGCTTATATCTTGAATTTTATCATTTTTTCGGCGGGTTTCTTTATAAGAAAATCGGCACCGGCCTTTTATCGTCCTATAAAAACCAAAAGCGGATTTTAAACCGCGCCGGTATTGAATACCATGAAAAAAACGGGTTAAAGGATTTTGACATCCTGCAGGTTAATACGCCCTGGCTCCGGTCGCTTTACCTCATGAAAAAAGCTAAACGAGCCGGGAAAAAAATAACGGTCTGGGCCCATATTTCACCCGAAGATTTAAAAGGGGTTTTTCGCTTTATGGCTATTATTCATCCCCTCGTAAAAAAATACCTCCTTTACGCCTACGACCAGGCGGATCGGATATTTTGTCCGACCGAATATACAAAGCGGCTGTTAGTTAACCATGGCTTAGCAAAAGAAAAGCTGGTCGTCATGTCTAATGGCGTGGATTTGGAAAAATATTTTCGGGATGAGGGAAAGAGGGTGGTTGGCAGGAAAAAATATGGTCCGCGCGAAAGCGGCGGACTAAAGCAAAGTGTGGAAACGGAGAAGAGCCTGCTAGTTGGTACTGTCGGGTTAATTATCCCGAGAAAGGGGATTGATACTTTTTTAAGGCTCGCCCGCGAATTCCCGGAAAATAAATTTATCTGGATCGGAAAAAAATACAGCCGGTTTTTAGTTAAGCCATTACCAAAGGCGCTGCCCGCTAACTGCGAATTTACCGGGTTCGTGGACGACATCTTAGAAGCCTTTAACGCTTTGGACATATTTATTTTTCCTTCTTATGAAGAAAACGAAGGCATGGCGATCCTTGAAGCGGCGGCGCTCGGGTTGCCGATTTTAGTCCGCGACATTCCTGTTTACGAGGGCTGGCTTACTCACGGAGTGGATTGCTTAAAAGCCAAAAATGACGAAGAGTTTAAAAAATATTTAGGCGAGCTGATTACTAGCGCTGAACTGCGTAAAAAAATCGGGCAGGGCGCTCTGGAAGTGGCTCGGAAGAAAAGCCAAACGATCCTCGCGGAAAAGGTCGTTAAGGTGTATGAAGAGATTTTGAAGGGATAAAAAACAGCTTACATTCATGAAAAATCAAAACAGCGAAAAAAATATTATCAAATATTCCACCTGGCAGTTAATAAAAGACATCGGTTATTACCTTAAACCGTACCGGTGGAAATTCACGGTGGCTTCTTTTTTGCGGCTTATTAGCGATCTGGCCGGACTTTATCCGGCTTTTGCTTTGGCCGCGATTGTTACATTTTTGAGCGGTTATACCCGGGGCGGCGCGTTAAATTATTTTTGGCGGATAATAATCATCTGGACCTTAGCCGTTGTAGTAAGAAGCGCGGCGCGGCAAACCGCTAAGTATTTAGGATATCAGGTTTCGGAACGGGTGGCTTTGGACTCCCAGCTCAGGACAATAAAACAGCTTTTTTTAATTGACACGGCCTGGCACGAAAAAGAAAATTCCGGCAATAAATTGAAGCGGATCCAGAAGGGAAGCTACGGCCTGGACAGGATATTGCGGATGTGGATTAACAATTTTATTGAAATCGGCGTCAATTTTATCGGCATGATTTTTATACTAGGGAGGGTGGATAAAACCGTGGGAATTTTGACCGGGGCGTTTCTCGCGGTTTATTTTGGCGTATCATTTTCAATGCTCCGTAAAGCTTCAAAGGCTTCCCAGCTTGTTGATATTAAAGAAGAAGAAATTATGGGAATAATTTTCCAGGCCATGAATAATATCCGATCCGTAAAAGTCCTGGCTTTAGCGGAAAAAATAGGAGCGATAATTATTAAGGAAGCGACTGATCTTTTTAAGAAAATTAAATACCGGATATTTTGTTTTCAGACCCGGACGGCCGCCCTGGACACGGTAATTACGGTTTTTAGAGCCGGTATTATTGTCACCATTGTTTTGGGAATAGTGAACGGGCGCTACGAGCTTGGATTTCTTATCCTATTTAACGGTTATTTTAATTCAATCATTCAGTCGGTAAGCGAACTGGCTGACACTACCCAGGAATTAATTGTCTATAAATACGGCATAGCCCGCATGCAGGCGACCATGGCCGTGCCGGTCGTAATTGAAGACGAAACCGGTAAAAAGGATTTTCCGGAAAAATGGAAAAAAATTTCCGTGAAAAACTTAACCTTTTCTTACGGCCGGCAGGAAGTTATCAGCAGGATGTCTTTTGAAATTAAAAGAGGCGAGCGGATTGGGATTGTCGGGCTTTCGGGCGCCGGCAAATCAACCCTCATGAAACTGCTGTTAAAAGAAAATGAAAATTACCAGGGCGAAATTTTAATTGATAATCTCCCGCTCCGGGAAATTAAGAAAAAATCTTATCTTAACCGGGTAGGCGTGGTTTTACAGGACACGGAAGTTTTTAATTTTAAGCTGCGCGAAAACATAACCATCACCGGACCGGAAGAGCCGGGGTGGGAGGAAGGAAGTGCTGAGAATGAAGCGCGGTTAAACGAGGCGGTTAAAATAGCCAACGTGGATGACTATCTGCCGCGGCTCCCCGAGGGGCTTAATACTTTTATCGGCGAGAAAGGCGTCCGGCTTTCGGGCGGGGAAAAACAGCGCCTCGGTATCGCCCGGGCGGTTTACAAAAAGCCGGAATTTTTATTTTTGGACGAGGCGACTTCGCACCTTGACCTTGAGTCCGAAGAAAAAATCCGCGAATCGCTCCATAGGTTTTTTAAGAAAGTTACCGCCCTGGTTATCGCCCACCGCCTGACAACGATTAAAGAAATGGACAAGATTCTGGTAATTGAAAAGGGAAAGGTGGCGGAGTCGGGCAGTTATGATGAATTGTATGCGAAAAAAGGGCGTTTTTATGAGCTCTGGAATAAACAACGGCTGTAATTAAGATTTACGTTTTGATTGGCATAACCTGAAAGTCTCGGGCGGTCGGACCGTCATTTTTAGCTGTCATTATTTATGATGTATTTATGGGGCGTGAGACGCGTTAGTTTTATTGGCATTCCATCATATTGATAGTTCTTTAAGGATAAGCTATATTTAGGATAGTTTATTTATATTATTATTTTTTACCCCGCGCTTCTAAGGCAGGCTAAAGAAGCCGGGCAAAAAACTATGGAAGAGTTTAAAGAAAAGTGGCTTCAGCCAAAAAATTTATTAACGCTTATTGGAATCCTTCTCGTCGGAGCGGTTGTTATCGTCGCCTTGCTTCGCGACCGGATAGTAAACCCGAACCAGAACCAGGTCTCGGTAACCGGCCAGGGAAAGGTGAGCTATGTTCCTGATATCGCTAATATCACCCTGGGAGTCCAGATTGATAAATCGGCTAAAGCTGATGAAGCTTTAAACAAGCTGAATGGGGACATAAAAAAAATAATTGACTCCCTGAAGAAAACCGGCGTCAAAGAAGAAGATATAGAGACCCAGAATTATTCGCTTTACCCGCAGTATGACGTCATAGATAATGTTTCAAAATTAACCGGTTACAGCGCCAATCAGCAGTTAATCGTTAAGGTAAAAGATTTTAAGGCCGGATCGGAGACGGTGAGCAAAATAATTTCCGAAGCTTCAAAGGCCGGCGCCAACCAGATCGCGGGAATTGCTTTTACTACCTCAAAAGAAGAAGAGCTAAAGCATCAAGCCAGAATAAAAGCCATAGAAGACGCGCGCGGCAAAGCGGATAATATCGCCAACGCGGCCGGAGTGAAACTCGGCAAAGTCATTGGCTGGTGGGAAAACGTCATATTTTCCCCAAGCGCCAGCCAGTCTTATTTTGACGGCAAGGGCGGCATGGGCGGCGGAGGCGATATCGCTTCATCGCCTTCAATCCCGTCCGGGACGCAGGAAATTGTTATTGAGATAAACCTGAATTACCGGGTGAAGTGAGAAGATAACAGATAACAGAACTCTTTCTAAACAGCCTTTCAGCAGAAGGGCTGTTTTGTTTTGCTAAAATTTGTTTTCTGCTATAATAGTTAGGCAAAGAAACAGGTTTAAGACATTTTTGAGGTAATTTTTAACGCGCTATACGCCATAAATTTATGAAAAAATACATTTTTTTTATCCTGGCGTTAATATCCCTGCCGGCGGCGGTAAAATCCGCTAACTTAGGCGCGAAACTATCGGGCCGGATTTTACTGAATGTTGAAGGGCATGGCGAAGCCTGGTATGTGAACCCCGGGGAAAACAGGCGGTATTATCTCGGGCGGCCGGACGACGCCTTCCGGATAATGCGCGAATTATCTTTGGGTATTAATAATGAAAAGCTGGCGACGATACCTCCATCCGATCGCGACATGGCCATTGCTACGCGAGTAGCGGGAGTGAAAGTTGTTGCTGAGACGGCCGCGGATAAAACCGCGGTTAACTCTGGAACCGAGGCAAGCATGGAAGCTGGGTATGATTCAGCCCTGACAAAAAGCCTTTTGGGAAAAATATTGCTTCAGGTGGAAGGGAATGGCGAAGCCTGGTACGTTAACCCGGCTGACGAGAAAAGGTATTACCTCGGGCGGCCTTCCGACGCTTTCCGGATAATGCGCGAATTATCGCTCGGCATCAGCCGGGAAGACCTCGCAAAAATCCATAAGCCCGGCGCGAGCGAGAGCTTTAACCAATATAGCGCGTATGAGCATAAAAAAGTTACAGCCAACGGAAAAGAATTCAGCCTGGATCTGATTACCATTGATCTATTAAACCCCAACCTGAAAATTATCACCGATACCGCGAGCGGCGCGAACTGCGAAAAAAATTGTCCGGCCAAGTCCTTAGCTAAATTCGCCTTGGACAACAGCGCCTTTGCCGGAATCAACGGCACTTATTTCTGCTCATCCTCAAGCTGTAATTATAATTATTATTTTTACCCGGTCTATAATAGCCGGCTCGGGGTAATGATCAACGAAGATCAGTGCAAGTACTGGACCACCGGGCCGATATTTGTTTTTGACGCTAATAATAAATTTTATTACTTTAAGGACAGCCGGGAATTTAAAAGCGTGGCCGATTTTGAAAAAAACTACGGGGTAAAAATCCAGGCGGCCATCGGCAACAAGCCCCGGCTTATCCAGGACTACATGAATTACCTGATAGAATGGGAAATGGACAAAAAACAGATGGAAACCAAGGCTGTCCGGAATGCCATTGGCTACTTAAATAATAAGCTTTATCTCATCGCCGCCTATAACGCTACTGTTCCGGAATTAGCCGATATTATGAAAACTTTTGGCGTTGAATACGCTTTAAACCTTGACGGCGGCTACTCAAACGCCGTATGGTATAACGACGAGTATATGGCCGGACCCGGCCGGGACATCCCTAACGCGATTTTATTCAGCGAGAAACAGGATTAAGATCTGATCTATGTTTTTGTCAAATTGAATCAGTTAACGGGTGTTTTTAATTCAGATGTTAGCAGGGTATGTTGGAAGAATTTAAAAAAACATTGGAAAAAAAGGGGGAGGTATATATGCGGGTTAAAGTCCGGCCTAATGCGGGGCGTACGGCCGTGAAAGAAGTTATGTCCGGCGAAGAAGGAAAAACCGTTAAGATAGATATTGCCGCTCCGCCCGAGAAGGGGAAGGCTAATGCCGAGCTGTTCAAATTTTTTGAACAGGAGTTTCACGCGAGCAAAGGAGGCGTAAAAATTATTAGCGGAAAGGCGGAAAAAATAAAATTAATAAAGATAACCGCGAAAACAAAATAACATGCCCGCAAGCGAATTAAAAAATATTCCCGGCCATATAGGTATCATCATGGACGGTAACCGGCGCTGGGCGCGGGAAAGGCGCCTGCCTGACAGTGAAGGTCATTTTAAAGCCCTTGAAAAAATGAACCTTTGTCCGCTTTGGTTTTTCGGCAAAGGAGTCGCGGTCATTTCTTTTCTCGTTTTTCCGGCGGAAAATTGGGGCCGGAGCCCGGAAGAGGTGAATTTTTTAATGAAACTTTTAAGGCAGAACATTGAAGAAGCCGCCAAAGACGCGGTGGAAAAGAATTATCGCCTTGTTTTTGGCGGACGCGTCGGCGAGTTGCCCGGCGATTTACCTCAAATTATCAAAGAAACCATGGACGCGACTAAAGGCGGCAAAGCCGGAACGATTAATGTCTGCCTGAATTATAACGGTCGGACCGAAATCATTGACGCGGTTAGGAAAATGGTTAAGAGTCTGTCTCTAAAAGCGGATCCGGAACACGTTTCTGAAGAAGACCGGATTCATGGCGGGATGATACGGAAATACCTTTATGACGGCGAACTGCCGGATATTGATTTAATTGTCCGTTTTTCCGGGGAAGAGAAAAATTCAGGCTTCCTTTTATGGCAAAGCCTTTTGAGTGAGCTAATTTTTATGAACAAACATTGGCCGGAATTTGAACTATCTGACGCGGATCTCCTTTTAAGGGAATATGATAAGCGGCGTAAAAAATATGGAAAAGGATAAAAGAAAATTCGCGCCTTTGGCCGACCGGATGCGCCCCCGCGTTCTAGAAGAGATTGTCGGGCAGGAAAAAGTGGCGGGCAAAAATGCCATGCTCAGGAAAGCGATTGAAGCCGGCGAGGCTCCGTCCATGATTTTATGGGGTCCGCCGGGATCGGGAAAAACGACGCTGGCTCGGCTTTTTTCAGGATACTTAAAGGCTGAGTTTATCCAGTTTTCGGCTGTTACGAGCGGCGTGCGCGATTTAAGGAAAATAATTGACCGGGCAAGGGAGAACCTTTTATACGACAAAAAAACCGTGCTTTTTATTGACGAGATCCACCGCTGGAACAAAGCCCAACAGGACGCCCTGCTTCCGCACATTGAAGACGGAACTATAGTTTTTATCGGCACGACAACCGAGAATCCAAGTTTTGAAATCCGGCCGGCGCTTCTTTCGCGTTGCCGGGTTTTTGTTTTAGACCAGCTTTCCGGAAGCGAGCTGGAAACAATTATTAAAAGGGCTTTGGCTGATGAAGAACACGGGCTTGGCGGAAAAAAAGTTGAAATCGCCGATGGCGATATAAAATTAATCGCCAGGATGTCAAACGGCGACGCCCGCGCGGCCTTAAACGCGCTTGAATATTTAAGCGGCATAGCGGGCAAAATCGGCGGGAAAGAAATTGAAGAGGCTTTCCAGAAATCCCACCTCATGTACGACAAGGACGGCGAAGAACATTACAATATTATTTCCGCTCTGCATAAATCTATGCGCGGTTCGGACGCGGACGCGGCTCTTTATTATCTCGCCCGGATGCTTTCCGGCGGGGAAGATCCTTTATACGTGGCGAGACGGCTGGTGCGGTTCGCGTCCGAAGACATCGGGCTTGCCAATTCCCGGGCGCTGGAACAGGCCGTCGCCGCTTATCAGGCCTGTCATTTTATCGGGATGCCCGAGTGCGGAGTAGTACTCGCCCAAGCCGTTACCTATCTTGCGAAATGCAAGAAATCCAATGAGCTATATATTGCTTACGGCAATGCCGAAAGAGACGTCAGGGAGCTTGGTAACCTGCCGGTGCCGCTCCATATCCGGAACTCCCCGACCGGTTTGATGAAGGATTTGGGTTATGGCGCCGGCTATAAGTATTCGCCTGATTATAATTATAAAGAAGAGCAGGAGTATTTGCCGGATAAGATTAAAGGGAAGAAATATTTGTCTCATAGAGTCATAGAGTCATAGACTATTGTAAATTTCTTTTGTCTTTTTTATCATTTTATCAAGTGTGAATTCCTGGGGGTTTTTTTGTCTGAGAGATGAAAGTTCCCGGGCCGGGATTTTGTCTTTGATGAATTTTTCAATTTGGCTGGCGAGCGTTTTCGCGTCTTTGACCGGAATAAGCGCTCCGTCCGCGGCGCCCGCGATAATTTCAGGATTGCCGCCGGCATTAGTGGCAACGATCGGCAGTCCGGCTCGCAGAGCTTCAATTAAAGTGTAGGATAAACCTTCCTTGACTGAGGAACAAACATAAATATCAAAAGCTTTGAGCAGTCTCGCGGCGTCCGGAATCCGGCCAGCCAGAATAACCATATCTTCAAGATTGTTTTTTTTAATTAGCGCTTCCAGTTTTTTTCTTTCTTTACCCTCGCCAATTATAAAAATTAAAAATTTAGAATTAACCCGCCTCGGCTCGCCGAGGGCGAGACGGGGAATTAAGAATTTTTCTTTTAGGATTTTGGCGGCCTCAATGAGATATTCATAGCCCTTGGTTTTATATAAATTACCGACAGAACCGATAATAATTTTATTCTGCGCTCTTAATTCTAAATTCTTAATTCTAAATTCAATTTCTTTCCGCGCTTGTTCCCGCGATAAAAAGTTGATCGGTCCAATGCCATTATGGATTGTGATTAATTTTTCGGGCGGGGCGATTTTTTCTTTTAAGGCGGCTTGCCGGTCAAATTCGGAAACGCAGATAATTTTATCCTTAAAACGCGCGGTAATTTTTTCCGTCCATTTATAAAAGAGTTTTTTTAGAAATGACATGGGTTCGTTAAAGACCCAGCCGTGGGCGGTATATACAATTTTTAATTTACAATTTTTAATTTTTAATTTTATAAATAAGCCCGCCAAGGAGCCGAGGATGGAGATTTTTGAGCTGTTTAGGTGTAATATTTCCGGTTGAATTGTTTTTAGCAACGCAACAATTTCAGAAATCGCGGCTACATCATTGAAAGGTGAAATGTCCCTTTTAAGATGGGGGATAATATAATAGGGAATATTTTCATTTTTTAAGGTTTTTGCCAGTTCGCTGGTTTTACCCGGCTTCCTCGCCTCGCTTTGCTGGCCCGCTTCGCCATAGCTCCAGCGAAGCGGGCCAAAAGCGACACTTATGTCATACTCTTCTTTTAGGTTTTTGGCCAAATCAAAAACATAGCGCTGGGCGCCGCCTGTTTCGGATTGGGTGATGAGGTAGAGGATTTTTTTTCGCATAACATATAACGCACAATGTTCATGTCAGCTTTAAAGCAATTCAGCAGACTGGTTATGTGTCGCGCGTCCCGGATTATAATTTTTGACTTTTACCGCCTTTTACATAATAATAGAATAATAATCAGTAAGAATCAAACTTATGGGTAAACTTATCGGGTTTATCGGCCAGGGTTGGATCGGGAAAAATTATGCCGACGATTTTGAAAAAAGGGGCTATGAGGTGGTGCGCTACTCATTAGAAGAGCCTTATGTTAGAAATCGGGAAAAAGTAAAAGACTGCGATATCGTTTTTATCGCCGTGCCGACGCCGACCACGCCCGACGGTTTTGACGACAGCATCTTAAGGAAAGCTATTAAAGAAGTCGGCGAAGGGAAAATCGCCGTAATCAAATCAACCATCCTGCCGGGCACGACCGAATCAATCCAGGCGGAAAACCGAAAAATTTTTGTCGTCCATTCCCCGGAGTTCCTCTCCGAAGCTTCGGCCGCTTATGACGCCGCCAATCCTAACCGCAATATTGTCGGGATACCGAGCCTTGATGAAACTTTTAAGAAGAAAGCCAAAGAAGTGATGGAGGTTTTGCCTTTTGCGCCTTTCGGGCTCGTCTGTTTTTCCCGGGAAGCTGAATTGATAAAATACGCCGGTAACGGACTCTTGGCGTTAAAAGTCGTTTTTGTTAATTTGCTTTATGATATCGCCGATAAGCTCGGATGTAAATGGGAAAACGTGCGGGACGCGATTGGCGCCGACCCGAGGCTCGGCAGCACCCATCTTCAGCCGATCCACCAGACCGGCAGGGGAGCCGGAGGTCATTGCTTTATAAAAGATTTTGCCGCCCTTACCTCGCTTTATAAAGATTTGGTGGGCGATAAGGAGGGACTGGCTTTTTTAAACGCGATGAAGGATAAAAATAACGGCTTACTCATAAAGAGCGGCAAGGATTTAGACTTGCTCGTTGGAGTATATGGCGATGAAATACTAAACATGAAAAAATAAGAGAAATTGCAAGCTTATTCTAAAAAATGATCAATTATCAATTTTCAATGACCAATGAATTTCCAATTAAACAATTCTTCAATTTTCAAATGTTTAAAAATTGAAAAATTAAAACATTGAAAATTTATTGTAAATTGATAATTGGTAATTGAAAATTAATACATTATGGCTAAATGCGTAGTCACCGGCGGAGCCGGATTTATCGGATCAAATTTAGTTGACGCCCTTATAGAACGGGGGGATGAGGTGGTTATTATAGATAATTTGTCTACCGGGAATAAAGATAATATTAATCCGGGAGCCAAGTTTTATAAAGCTGACATCCGGAACTTTGAAACCATAAAGCCTTTGTTTAGTGGGGTGGATTATGTTTTTCACCTGGCCGCTTTTCCCCGGGTCCAGCCTTCCATTGAAGACCCGGCGACTTCCAATGAAATAAACCTGAACGGTACTTTAAACGTCCTTATCGCCGCCCGCGACGCCAAAGTTAAGAAAGTTGTTTATAGCGCTTCATCGTCAGCCTACGGCAACCAGACCGAGATGCCCCTGAACGAAAAAATGCCGGTCAGCCCTTTAAGCCCCTACGGGCTGCAGAAATACGTCGGCGAACTTTATTGTCGGCTGTTTTCGGAAATTTACGGATTGCCAACGGTCTCGCTCCGGTACTTTAATATTTACGGCAAAAGGCAGGCAACCGAAGGAGCCTATTGCCTGGTGATGGGAATTTTTGTTAAGCAGAGACTGGAAAATAAGCCCATGACCATAACCGGCGACGGGGAACAGAAAAGGGATTATACTTCGGTGATTGACGCGGTCCGGGCCAATATCCTCGCGGCCGAAAGCGATAAAGCCGTAAAAGGCGAGGTGATTAATATCGGCCGGGGTCATAACTTCAGCGTCAACGAACTGGCGGCCATGATCGGCGGCCCGTCTGAACATATCGCGCCGAGGATTGAACCGCGCGAGACGCTCGCCGATACGAGCCTCGCTAAAGAGCTTCTCGGTTGGGAGCCGGCCGTCAATCTTCCTGAATGGATTGTGGAGTATAAGAAAGAGATGGGAATATAATCCAATTATCAATTATCAATTTACAATTTTTCCGCCAAAGGCGGATAAATTGATTGTTAGTTTATGAAGCGTATTTTAGTTACCGGCGGCGCCGGATTTATCGGGTCGCACCTCTGCCGCGAACTTTTAAAGCGGGGAAATGAGGTAGTTTGCGCTGACAATTTTTTTACCGGCAATAAGGAAAACGTTTTGGATTTGCTGGATAACAAACTTTTTGAACTGGTAAGGCATGACATTACTTTTCCGCTTTACATTGAAGTGGACGAAATTTATAACCTGGCCTGTCCGGCTTCGCCTATCCATTATCAGTCTGACCCGGTGCAGACGACGAAGACCTCTGTCCACGGGTCAATTAATATGCTTGGCCTCGCTAAAAGGCTTAACGCGAAAATCCTTCAGGCTTCCACTTCCGAGGTTTACGGTGATCCGGAAGTCCATCCTCAGGTTGAATCATACTGGGGGAACGTAAATCCGGTCGGGCCGCGCTCCTGCTATGACGAAGGGAAACGGTGCGCCGAAACCCTCTTTTTTGACTACTGGCGAGAGCACAAACTTCCAATCCGCGTTGTCCGGATTTTTAATACTTACGGGCCGAATATGGCGATAAACGACGGCCGGGTGGTTTCTAATTTTATTGTCCAGGCTCTGAAAAATAAAGACATCACCATTTACGGCGACGGATCGCAGACCCGCTCTTTCCAGTATGTTGATGACCTGGTCGCTGGCATGATAAAGATGATTGAAAACGATAAAGGATTTATCGGTCCGGTTAATCTTGGAAACGAGGGAGAATTTACCATCAAAGAACTGGCTGAAAAGGTTATTGAAATTTGCGCCTCCAAAAGCAAAATAGTTTATAAAAACCTGCCTGAGGACGATCCCCGGCGGAGAAAACCGGATATTGCTCTCGCGAGAAAAATGCTTGGCTGGGAGCCGAAAGTTCTTTTGGAAGACGGTCTTAAAAAGACGGTTGAATATTTTAAAACCGTAATTTAATCGTTTATAAATGAAAGTTTTGATTTTTTCCACGGCTTACCTGCCGCTTATTGGCGGAGCGGAAATCGCGGTTAAGGAGATTACCGGCAGGATTAAGGATATTGAATTTGATTTGATTACCGCCAGGCTGGACAGGGTTTTGCCCCGACAGGAAAAGATTGGCCGGGTAAATGTTTTTCGCGTTGGCTTTGGAACTAAACTGGATAAGTTTTTGCTTCCTTTTTTCGGGTTCTTTAAAGCTTTAAGCCTTAACCGAAAAAATAATTATTCCGTAGCCTGGTCAATTATGGCCAGCCAGGGAAGCTTAGCAGCTTCTTTTTTTAAAATGTTTTTTCCGGAAAAAAAACTCCTGCTTAACATGCAGGAGGGAGATGAGGAAGAGCATCTTAAGCGCTACGCGCTGGATAATGAGGCCCTGTTCAAAATTTTTGTACAGCCAATCCACAGGCTGGCGATAAAAAAGGCCGACTATATTACCGCCATTAGCGCGAGCTTAAAAAAACGCGCGGTTTCGTCCGGGGCGAGATGCGAGATAGCGATCGTGCCGAACGGGGTAGACATAAGAAAATTCAAAATTAAAAATTCAAAATTAAAAATTACAAATCAAAATTTAAAATCTAAATTAGGAATAGGGGAGAGTGAAAGAGTTGTGATTACCGTTTCCAGATTGGTGAAAAAGAACGGGATTGAGGATTTGATAAGAGCGATGGAGTTACTTCTGAAGGAAAAACCCGAGCCTAAATGTAAATTATTGGTTATTGGCGGTGGAGAATTGGAAGGCCGGCTTAAAGAGCTTTCGGAAGAACTAAACCTGAAAGAAAGAATTTTGTTCCTGGGAAGCGTTCCGCATAATGAAGTGCCGCGATATCTTTGGATAAGCGATGTTTTTATCCGCCCGTCCCTTAGCGAGGGGTTGGGAAATGTTTTTTTAGAAGCCATGGCGGCCGGGATTCCGGTTATCGCCACGCCAGTCGGCGGGATTCCGGATTTTTTAAAAGATAATGAAACAGGGGTTTTTTGCGAGGCGAGCAACCCGGCGTCAATAAAGGAAAAAATAATTCTTCTTTTAGATGATTTTTATCTGAGGAAGAAAATAATTGAAAACGGAAAAAGATTGGTTCAAAATAACTACGATTGGGACTCTATTGCCGCAAAGACAAAGGAAATTATCAAAGATTTGTTATGATTAAAAAAATTCTAAACGGGGAAATTAACAGCATCACCCTGGCGGCCGCCATGGTGGCTTTTTTTTCGTTAGTCAGCCGGCTTTTGGGGATATTCAGGGATAGGATTCTCGCGAGCGAGTTCGGCGCCGGCGATACTTTGGATATTTATTATGCCGCTTTTCGCGTGCCGGATTTAATTTTTAACTTGTTGGTTTTAGGCGCTCTGTCAGCCGGATTTATCCCGGTTTTTACCTCCTTGCTAAAACACGGAAAGAAAGACGAAAGACGCGAAAAATTTTTGGAAAAAAAACAGAACGGCAATGAGAAAAAAGACGGAAACGCCGAAGCCTGGTTGCTCGCCAGCAACATTTTAAATTTACTGGCCGTAAGCCTGATTATATTGTCCGCTATTGGAATAATTGCCGCGCCGTTTTTAACCCGCCTCATCACTCCGGGATTCAGCGGGGAGAAGTTAGCGCTTACCGTGAGCCTTACGCGAATCATGTTTTTATCGCCGATATTTTTAGGGGTCTCTTCAGTACTCGGCGGCATCCTCCAGTCGTTTAGGCGTTTTTTTATTTATTCTTTAGCGCCGGTTTTTTACAACGTCGGGATAATTTTAGGCGCTTTGTTTTTAACACCTTTTTTCGGCGTCCACGGCCTGGCTTGGGGCGTAACGCTCGGCGCGCTACTTCACATGCTCGTCCAATGGCCTTCGGTCCGGAGCCTCGGTTTTCGCTATCGTTTTATACTTGACTGGAAAGAAAAGAATTTGCGGAAAATTATGCGGATGATGGGGCCGCGGACCATGTCGCTCGCCATAACCCAGATTAACCTCGTAGTTTTAACTATCATCGCCTCAACCCTGAAGAGCGGTTCGCTCACGGTATTTAATCTTGCTAATAATTTACAATCGTTTCCGGTTGGAATTTTCGGGATTTCTTACGCCGTCGCGGTTTTTCCGACGCTGGCGCGGGAGGCTTTTCATCGTGAAAAATTAGTGGAAAGTTTTTCTTTAGCCGCCAGACAAATTATTTTTTTTATTATTCCTTCCGCCGTCCTGCTCCTCACTTTGCGGGCGCAGATTGTCCGGGTAATCCTTGGTTCCGGCCATTTTGACTGGGAGGATACGATTATGACTATTGATACCCTAGCTTTTTTTACTATCGGCCTTCTAGCGCAGGCGCTCATGCCGCTTCTGGTTCGGGTTTTTTACGCCCGGCACGACAGCCGGACGCCTTTTTACATCGGCTTGTTTTCCGTGGCCATGAATACCGGGCTCTGCCTTTGGCTTCCTAAAATTATGTCGTGCAGAGTAATGTTCAGCCCTTTTGGCGGAGTAAGCGCTTGTCTTCCTTTGGGCGTCGCCGGCCTGGCTTTGGCTTTTTCCATTTCCAGTACCATTAACTTTATCCTGCTTTGGATTTATCTCAGAATGGAGACCGGAAAGTTGGACGAGAAAAGGATATTGGTTTCAACGTTGAAAATTATTCTCGCTTCCGTTGCCTGCGGCCTGTCCGTCCAGGGGTTAAAACTCGTGGTCTGGCCGTTTATAGACATGGATACATTTCTCGGCGTGGCGTTCCAGGGACTTTTCTCGGGACTCGGCGGCATCGCGGTTTTTCTTCTATTCTGCCGCCTTTTGCAAAGCGAAGAATTTTTCGCTTTTTGGAATTCTTTTAAGCGCCGCCTACCCTGGTCTAAGCTGGAAACCGAAGACAAGGGCGAGGCGAGAGGAATCTAAATCAATTATCAATTACCAATTTTCAATGACCAATGAATTTTCAATTTTAAATTTTCCAATGTTTTTTAAAATCAGTTTTGAAAATTAAAAAATTGATTCATTGAAAATTGATCATTGATAATTGGTAATTTGTTATTGTGCTTAATAAGATATTTTGGCTTGGTCAAAGGCTTTAATAATCGCTTCTGTCCATTCTTCGTTTTCAATCGGATTAGTTACGGTATAACGGAGGTAAGGCTCAAAGGGGATGCCGACGACGCCGGTTTTCTCAATCATCAGCTTATTAAATTCCGCGGCGGATTTGACCGCCTTTCCAAAGGCGATTTTCGGGGTAAGCCAAATCGTGAAAAACGTCGCTTTGGGAATTACGGCCGGCCGCATGCCGCGTTCGGTTAAAAGTTTTATCAGTAGTTTAAGCCGCCGGGCGTACATGTCCCGGTTTTTTATTATTCCTTCCATGTCTTCTTCTAGCGACGCTAAAACTCCGGCGGCGGCCGGGGCGAAAAAACCCGAGTCAGTATTGCCTTTAATCGTCCGGATATCGGCCATGAAATCGCGGGAGCCGGCAATAGCGCCAATCCGCCAGCCCGTGCCGTTGGCAATGACTTTTGATGAAGAATAGGCTTCAGCCCAGGATAATTCCGGGAATTCTATCGCTGTTTCCGCCAGCATGGAAGCGGTGTCCGTAAAAGTTAAAATCGCGTAAGCCGCGTCGTTGAATAAGCGAATACCGTGTTCAGAACAAAACGCGCAAAGTTCGCGCCAGAATTTTTTATCCGCTATCTGGCCGGACGGGTTATGCGGATAATTGGCCATAATCAGGCTGGTGCCGGGCAATATGTCCTTTAAGGAAAAAATAAAATCATTTTTTGGATTGGTTTTTAAAGCGTAGTTATCGGCTCCGAGATAATCGCACCAGACCGCCGGAGTAGGATAGCCGGGTTCGGTCATGGTCGCGACTCTTAACTTCGGGTTATGAGCTTGGTTTTCATTGTTTTTGCGGATCAGTCCCGAAGCCATTGGAATCAGGCCGAGCATGGATTTTGTTCCCGGGGTAGGGAGAAAGTCAAGCCGGCCAGCGTCGTCCGCGGCTGATATTTTTTTCGCAATTTCGGAATTAAAGTGGGCGCTAATAAATCTTTTGGCAAAATCTTTTACTCCGGGCGAGCCGTTATCCTGGTATTCGTGCATTGACTCTTCTTCGCTCATAACGGCTTCGCCCGCTTTTTTTCTCGCCGAAAGAAGCGCCGCTCCGGCCGGCTGGCCGAATGAGAGCGGCCAAAGCTTTATGCCTTTTTTAAGAGCCTCGTCCCGCTCCCGTTTAACTTTTTGAAAAATATTTTCGCCGCCCTGAGGTAGCCATGAGTTTAGCATAATATGGGTTGTTTAGTATTTAACCGTTAATTCTTGTCCTTCCATGTCCAGTTCGGTTTTCATTAAGTCGCCTATTGTTTCGGCCCGGCTGATTCTTAAAACCGAATTATCCGGACGCAAAAGCAGTTCCTGCGAAGCGGTCCAGCCGTTATAGTTCATTTTCATGGCCAGCCCGTGGGCGCCGGTGTCATGGACGACAATAATATCGCCTTCGGAAATTTTCGGCAGTTTACGATCGGAAACCATGTGCCGGTTTTCGCAAAGCGGCCCGACCAGAGAAATCGCTTCACTTCCATCGGCTGTAAATTTTTCCCTGCCATCCGGCGTTAAGACGCTAACCTCGTGATAGGCCGGGTAAATGACCATCCGGGCGATATCCGCCCAGTCGCAAAAATCAACGCCGGAAAAATTTTTGTATTTATTCATTCTATTGACTGCCCGGCCGACCAGCATGCCAAAAGGGCCGACGATCCAGCGCCCGAATTCAGCGTAAAGCAGGGGGGTATAGCCATGCTTAATTTTAAAATCGGAAAACGCTTTATTGGTCATTTGGGCGACGAGAGGAACGTTTAATGGTTCCTCGCCGTAGCGATATTCAATGCCGATGCCGCCGCCGATATTGACGAATTCAAATTTTATATCCAGCGCGGTCTGGATTTCTTCCACTATCTCTAACTGCATTTTTGCAATGCCGCCCAAAGCAATGGCGTCCAGGCAATTAGTGGCAAACATTGTGTGCAGCCCGAAAATTTTTACTCCTTTTTCTTTAGCTTTGCGGTAAGCTGAAACGATCTGGTCGTGGCGCACTCCGTATTTCTGGTCAACCGGATTGCCGACAAATTCATTAGATCCTTCGCTTTTTCCCGGGCCCGGATTGTAGCGGAAACAGATCCGTTCGGGCATATAAGGCAGTTTGTCTATATAGCTTATGTCGTCAAGATTTAAAATACAGCCGGTGTCCATAACGGCTTCATAAAAATCCGGGTTGGTATTATTGGAACTGAACATTATTTTTTCCTTCGGGAAGCCTAGCATTCGCGCCCGAACGAGCTCAGCCGGGGAAGAACAGTCCAGCCCAAAACCTTCGTCCTTAATGATTTTCAAAAGGGCGTTATTAGGGTTGGCTTTAACGGCGAAAAATTCCATTCCCGGGTGCTCGGTAAAGAAAAGTTTTTTCATGAGCCTTAAGCGTTCGCGGATGCCTTTTTCGTCGTAAAGATGAAAACCCGGGGAAAGAGCGGCATCCAGTCCGGTTGAATTCCTGCCGTAAAGCTTAGGCCTGAAGTCTTTTAGTATTTTCGGCAGAAGCGGAAAGGCTCGGTTTTTAAAGTCTTTAGGTATGGGCATGGTTTAAAATTTTTAATTTTTAATTTTGTAATTTTTAAACAATTTTCAATGACTAAATTTATAATTTTTAAGTTATTAGAAATTAGAAATTGGAAATTGGAAATTAATTTTAATATACCCTCATTCAACAATAAAATCAACCTTTTTAGCTTGCTTATTTATGATTTGTGTGATAATTATGAAATATAGGCTTGCTCTTAATTTTTTGCTCTGTCTTTCACGGGGCGATCTAAATAATATGACAAGTTCTCAAGAACCAGGGTTATTAAAAGAAAAATTTTCCGGCGCTATGACCGCTATTGTTACGCCTTTTAAAAACGGCGAAGTGGATGAGGAAAAATTCCGGGAATTAATTGAGTTCCAGATTGCCGGGGGAATAAAGGCCATTATCCCCTGCGGAACCACGGGCGAGTCAGCTACTCTTACCCATGATGAACATAATCGGGTAATTGAAATCGCTATTGACCAGGTTAAGGGTCGGATTTTGGTAATCGCCGGCACCGGATCTAACAATACGGTCGAAGCCCTAAAGCTTACTAAAAAGGCCAAGGACGAGGGCGCTGACGCAGCTCTTATTATTACTCCCTATTACAATAAGCCGACGCAGGAAGGACTCTATCAACATTTTAAAAAAATCGCCGAAAGCGTTGATATCCCGATAATCCTCTATAATGTCCCGGGACGGACCGGTGTGTGCATAGATCCGGCGACAGTCGCTCGGCTCGCTAAAATCACCAACATCATCGGGATAAAAGAAGCCTCCGGCAGCATGAAGCAGGCGACTGATATTATCGGGTTATGCGGTGAGGATTTTATTGTCTTGTCCGGTGAAGATTCGCTTGTTTATCCGCTTTTATGCGTCGGCGGGCGCGGAGTCATTTCAGTTACTTCAAACGTCGCGCCGCGCGACATGTCGGCGTTATGCGATGAATTTTTCGCCGACAATCATGAAACAGCCCGGAAACTCTATTATAAACTTCTGCCCCTTTGCCACGCCATGTTTTATGAAACCAATCCCGGGCCGGTAAAAACGGCGCTCGCCATGATGGGCAAGCTGGAATCCGGTGAAATGCGCCTGCCGCTCGTTCCGATGGCCGAAGTTAACCGGAGTAAACTGAAAGAAGTAATGGAAAAACACGGGTTGATTTAATTTTAATTTTTGAATTATTTATGTTTGCAGATAAAAATAATATAATCAGCGTTGCCGTGGCCGGAATCGGTGGAAGAATGGGATCGCGGATCGCCCAGCTTTTAGGAGAAACCGAAGGCGTTGAGCTGGCCGGGGGTTTTGAATCGCCGGGTCATGCCAAAGCTAAAAAAGATTTGGCGGAAATTATCGGCGGAACGCCGACCGGTAAATTAACCGCCGGAAACGTGGAAGAAGCCATTAATGATTGCGACGTAATTATTGATTTTACTAATGCCGAGGCGTCGCTTAAGCATCTTAGCGCCGCGGCCAAAGCCGGAAAATCAATTGTAATCGGTTCTACCGGTTTTTCTGTCGGTCAGATGGACGAAGCGCGAGAACTGGCGAAAAATATTCCTGTCGTGCTCGCTCCGAACATGAGCCTCGGTGTGAATGTCTTATTTAAACTGGCGGCCGAGGCGGCGAAACTTTTAGGCGATGAGTATGACGCGGAAATAATTGAAGCCCATCATAGGTTTAAAAAAGATGCGCCGTCGGGAACGGCCATGAAACTGGCCGAAGTCTTAGCAAAAGCCTTGGAAAGGAATTTGGGCGAAACGGCCGTGTATTCGCGCCATGGACTTATCGGCGAGCGGACGAAAAAAGAAATCGGCATCCAGACGATAAGAGCCGGGGATATTGTCGGCGACCATACGGTTATTTTCGGCGGACTCGGGGAGCGCCTTGAGCTTACGCACCGGGCCGCGAGCCGGGACACATTTGCCCGAGGCGCCATCCGGGCGGCTAAATGGATAGTAAACCAACCGCCTGGATTATATGATATGCGGGATGTATTGGGGATAAACTAGCTTGGTTTAAAAAATAAGAAGGGGAGACGAAGAATGGTAGACGAAAAGCAGGGAACAAATATTTTTGTTCCCTGCTTGCCTGTAACATAAAAACAGGATAATAACGCTAAAATTGACATGAAAAACATCAGGAATTTTTGTATTATCGCCCACATAGATCACGGAAAAAGCACCCTGGCCGACCGGATGCTGGAGATTACCGGAACGATTGAAAAAAGGAAAATGAAGGATCAGGTTTTGGATCGGATGGATCTTGAGCGCGAACGGGGCATTACTATTAAACTTCAGCCGGTCTCCATGAAATTTAAATCCAGCGGCGGCGAAGAATATCTATTTAACCTCATTGACACTCCCGGACACGTTGATTTTACTTACGAAGTCTCGCGTTCTTTGGCGGCCGTAGAAGGGGCGATTTTGCTTGTGGACGCGACTCAGGGTATCCAGGCGCAAACGCTCGCCAACCTGTATTTGGCTTTGGAAGAAAATCTTACCATTATTCCGGTGGTGAATAAAATTGATTTGCCGGCCGCTGACGTGGAAAAAACAAAAAATGAAATCATAGAATTAATCGGTTGCAAAAAAGAGGAAATCATAAGTGCGTCGGGAAAGACCGGAGAGGGTGTCACGGATATTCTGCAGGCGGTGGTTAATCATGTTTCAGCACCGAGCGCGAAAAGCGCCGGCGGAGGAAATGACCGGTCTATCTATGAAAAACCGCTTAGGGCGTTAATTTTTGATTCAACTTATGACGAGTACCGGGGGGTGCTCGCTTTTATCCGGGTGATGGAGGGGAAAATAAAAAAGGGTGAAAAGATTTATTTGATGGCGACCAGGGCGAAAAGCGAGGCTACGGACGTTGGAATTTTTACTCCGGACTATAAATCAACCGGCGAATTAAAAGCCGGAGAGATTGGCTACATCGCTACCGGATTTAAGAACGTTAATGAATGCCGGGTGGGCGATACGATCACTAATGTTAATGCCGCGGCGCAGGGGGGGATCGGATTGAATGTTCCGGTCGCGCCTTTAAAGGGCTATAAAGAAGTAAAGCCCATGGTGTTCGCGGGAATTTTTCCCCAGGAAGGCAATGAGTACCAGCAGTTGCGGGAAGCCATGGAAAAGTTAAAATTAAACGACGCAGCTCTTACTTATGAACCTGAGCATTCGGACGCTTTGGGGTTTGGTTTCCGCTGCGGATTTTTAGGGCTTTTGCACCTTGAAATTTTTCAGGAAAGGCTCAAGCGCGAGTATAACCTCAATATCGTCGTTACCACCCCGAGCGTCGCTTACCGGGTCTTTTTAAAATCAGTTAAATCACTGGACCAGCGCCGCCTGAAAAACCTTGACAGCGACGGGGCGCTCATAATCCATAGCCCGCACGAATTACCCGATTTTTCCCAAATTGAAAAAATTGAAGAGCCGTGGGTTACTCTGGATGTTATTATTCCCAAGGAATACATGGGCGCGGCCATGAATTTAATTCAGGATAAAAGGGGTATTTACAAAAATACCGAATTCATCAATGTTACCCGGGCGATCCTTCATTACACGGCGCCCATGGCGACGATCCTGACCGATTTTTATGATAAGATAAAAAGCGTGAGTTCGGGTTACGCTTCGGTCAATTATGAGTTTTCCGGCTATCGTCCGGCCGATGTCGTTAAGATGGATATATTGGTTGCCGAAGACGAGGTGGAATCGCTTTCCATGATCGTTTACCGGGACGAAGCTTTCCGGCGGGGCAAGGAAGTGGTGGAGACTTTAAAAGAAACCCTGCCGAGGCAGATGTTCATGATAAAACTTCAGGCGGCCATCGGCGGAAAAGTAATCGCCTCCGAAAGGCTCTCCGCTATGCGCAAGGATGTAACCGCCAAGCTCTACGGCGGGGACGTTACGAGGAAGAGAAAGCTTTTAGAAAAGCAGAAGAAAGGAAAGAAGAAGATGATGGAGCACGGCAAAGGGAGAGTTGAAATACCGAGCGATACTTTTATAAAGATACTAAAGAGGTAATTTTATAATTTTTAATTTTGTAATTTTTAAATAATTTCTTAATGCTTGAATTTTTAAACATTAATAATTAAGGTATTGGTTTAAAAATTATAAAATTATAGAATTAAAAATTCTATTTATGGCCAAGCAAAAGAAAATCGTAAAAATCGTCTGGGCGATCCTTAGCGTCATGATTATCATTTCCATGATAATCTTTAGCGTTGGCATGGCTTTCATGTAAGGTGGCGATGTGTTATTCTTGAATCAGTATATATGAAAAAAAAGTGGCAAATCGCGCCGGAAATTAGTGATGAAATAATAAAAAAATACCCCGAACATAATCGGGTTATTTTACAATTGCTTTTTAACCGGGGGCTTAATTCCGGGGAAGAGATGGAGGAGTTTTTAAACGACGGCTACGAAAAACTCCATGACCCGGCTGAATTCAACGACATGGCGGCGGCCGTTCCGCTTATCATCAGGCATATAAAGGAAAAAAATAAAATTCTCGTTTACGGCGATTACGATGCCGACGGGGTTACGGCTTCCGCTGTCATGACCGAAACACTTAACACCTTAAAGGCCGACACAGGAGTCTATATCCCGTTCCGGACGACCGAAGGTTACGGCTTAAATAAGGGCGCTTTGGAAGAAGCGAAAAATAACGGCGTCAAACTGGTAATAACCGTGGATACGGGAATCCGCAACGCGGCCGAGGTCCGGTACGCGAAAGAGCTCGGACTGGATGTGATTGTTACTGACCACCATTCGGCGCCGGAAGAAAAAAAAGCCTGGCCTGATTGCCTCATAATCAACGCCAATCTTCCGGAAGAAAAATATCCGTTTAAATCTTTGGCCGGCGTAGGAACGGCTTTTAAGCTCGCGTCGGCAGTTATCGCCGCGTCCAGTCTCAGCGGGGAAGATAAGGAAAAATTAAAAGAAAGGATTTTGGATTTAGTGGCTATCGGCACGGTTACTGATATGGTAATTTTGCGGGGCGAAAATAGGATTCTCGTAAAAAAAGGGCTGGAAGTTTTAAATAAAAACAGGCGCGTTGGATTAAAAGAATTAATTAATATTTCGCAGATAAATAACGGCCGGACGCTTGACAGCTGGAATATCGGCTTCCAGCTCGGGCCCAGGCTTAACGCGGCCGGACGGCTTGATCACGCTAACACGGCTTACGAGCTCCTTATTACCCGCGATTCTAAAGAAGCCAAAGCTCTAGCCGGTTCGTTGAACGGAAGGAACATAGAGCGCCAGATGATTACAGAGAAAATCACCGAAGAAATCATCGCCGATCTGGAAGTCGACTCGGATCGCGCCAGTAAAAAGATTATTATCGCCGTCGCGGATAAAGGAATTGAAAAGGAAGCCTGGAATGAAGGCGTGGTCGGCCTCATTGCCGGCCGGATCGCGGAAAGGTATTATCTTCCGGCTCTCGTAATCACGGTCGGACAGGGAGGGGAATGGAAAGGTTCGGGCCGGAGTATAGAGGAATTTAATCTGATCCATGCCGTTGAGCGCTGTTCACAATATTTGGACAAGTACGGCGGTCATCCGGCGGCCTGCGGTTTTTCTTTTAAAAAAGAAAACCTTGAAGGTTTTAAAAAAATGATGGAAGCAATCGCCGAAAGCGAGCTCGGAAAACTAAACCTCCGGCCGAAGATTAAAGTTGACGCGGAAATTGACCTTTCTGAAATAAACGAGGAGTTTATAAAAGAGCTGGAAGAATTCGCGCCGTTCGGGGCGGGGAATGAGAAGCCGAAGTTCGTTTCCAAAGGTATTACTGTCATGGATATTATGAGAATGGGCGCTGATAATCAGCATCTGAAACTAAGGTTAAAGAGTGAAAATTCCGGTCTGATTAACGCCATCGGTTTCGGCCAGGCGGCGGAACGCAAAGATTTAAGGATTGGCGATAAAATTAACCTGGTTTATTATCCGGAGATTAATGAGTATAACGGGAGGCGGGAAGCGCAATTGAAGATTATAGATATAAAATCTCGTAACTCATAACTCATAACCCGTAACGTTTTTAAGTTACGGGCTGAGTTATGAGTTATGAGTTATGAGTTATGAGTTTCGCGAAAATAACTATCTACACCGACGGAGGGGCGCGGGGCAATCCGGGGCCGGCGGGGATTGGCGCGATTGCTTACGATCCCGATGGCGCTGAAGTTTTTATTGTGTCTGAATTCCTGGGCGTGGCCACTAATAATCAGGCCGAGTATAAAGCGGTTATCGCGGCCTTAGAAAAAGCCCGGGTTTTTAACCCGGAAGAGCTTGATTTTTATCTTGACTCGGAGCTGGTTGTTAAACAATTAAAGCGCGAGTATAAGGTAAAAAACGAAGGAATCGCGCCGTTATTTTTAAAAGTCCATAACTTGACTTTAGGTTTTAAAAAGGTTAAGTTTACGCATATTCCGAGGGAAAAAAACAAGGAAGCCGACCGATTAGCCAATGAGGCCATGGATCGGGGGAAGTAGTTAAAAGCTAAAAGTGAAAAGTTAAAAGTTTTATAATTGATTTTGTAATACCGGGGTTATTTTAACTTGGTAATTCCGTCTTAACTTTTGGGTTAAGATGTTTTTATATTTTGCGATCTTTTTAATTAAAATATTTGTTTGTTTGTTTCGCGATTTTGCGGGATGTTTGGATTTGGCTTTTTCAGCTCCTATTGGAGCAAAGGAGGGAAGAAATGGAAACATTGAGAAGGCGGCGGCCCAAGGAAGTCGCGGAAACGAGAGGATTTCATATCCTCCGTTATTGCGACCTGGTCAAATACATTGCTCTGAGGCTGGTTGCCCGCCTGCCGGACAGCGTTCAAGTGGATGACCTTTTCAATGCGGGAATCATAGGACTCATCGACGCCATAGACAAGTTTGATGTCTCCCAGGGTGCTCAGTTTGAGACCTACGCCAGAATCCGGGTAAGAGGCGCCATGCTGGACGAGATCCGTTCCATGGACTGGATACCCCGCTCATTGAGACGAAAAAGCAACGAGCTGGAAAAGGCATTCGTGGCATTGGAACAGAAGCTGGGAGCTCATCCGTCGGACGAGCAGATCGTCCAAGAGCTCGGTATCGGCATGGACGAATATCACAAGCTGTTGGACGAAATTAAGGGGATTTCCCTGTTGTCGGAGGACGTCCACGAGGTCATCACCAAGAACAAGTATATAGACCATCTCGGGACCGAATCCGACGAGCTCTTTGAAAAGGTCTACTGGCAGGAGATCAAAGGTCACCTGACCGAAGCCATCTCCACCCTCGCCGAGAAGGAGCAACTGGTCCTGGCGCTTTACTATTACGAAGAGCTCACCATGAAGGAAATTGGCACGGTCCTGGGCTATACGGAGACCCGGATCTCTCAGATCCATACCAAGGCCGTTTTAAAACTGCGAACCCGGCTGGCTAAGAAGCTCAAGAAAGACGACCTCCCAGGCTGTTGTCCGAGAGGAAAGATAGGCGACTCCGGAAAATGGAGTGCTTATAAATAGAAACCGAGGCCATTGGGATCGCGCAGATAAAACTCGCGTGAACCCAATGGCCTCAATCATTACCGAAATTTTATCATGGACTTATTTTTCCTTTTTCTTGTACAATTTACGCACTTGATTGATAAACTCATTTTTCCATTCAGGTGCCCTTCACTTTTTGTCATCCTGAGCAGAGCGAAGGATCTACGGACATAATAACTAAATTGCCGGTCAATTTATAGACTGATTTTATCTATAGAGCAACCTTTGGATTAACTATCGCGTTCGCAGATCCTTCCCCCGAGAACTCGGGGTCAGGATGACAAGAGGGAAAATTTACGCGCAAGCGCGTAAATCCTGTCTGTCGCCTTGATTTAAGATAAGAATAATGATTAAATAGAGCAATATAAATACGCGGGCTGTAGTATACCGGTAGTACGCGCCCTTCGGGTGGGTGTAGACTGGGTTCGATTCCCAGCAGCCCGACATAGGATTTACGATTTGCGATTTGCGATTGACGATTTGCGATTGACGATTTGCTAAATCGCGATAAATTGATCAGGCTCCGCACTGCGGAGCTTTTCGCGTTTTAGGGTTCCTGGCCCATTCATTTTATTCCCGGCGTCTGCTATAATGGAAAAAGGTAAAAAATGATATGGTTGCAAAATTAGTTTTACTGCCATCTCAATAACATTTCCTATATGCCTAAAGACTCATTTTCATCCATTGAAGACCTGATTGACGAAGGCAAGGTTAAGAGCGACGACGGCGCCGGATCAAAACTAAAGGAAAAAGAGGCAGAGCTGAAAATAAAGGATACTGAACGGGCGATAAAAGGAAACGCCCAGGCGCTCGGGCTTCCCTTTATAAACCTGATCGGCACGCCGGTGAGCCAGGAAGCCCTGAAGCTCGTTCCGGAGCCGAGAGCCGCGGAGCTTAGAGCCGCCTGCTTTTTTTACGACGGAAAGAATATTTTAATGGCAACGACCGAGCCGACCGATAAGGTCCTGGCTTTAAAAGAGGAGCTCAAAAAAAAATATTTCAGCGAAGTCCGGCTGTATCTCGCGTCCGGCCACAGCTTTGACTATCTTTTGGGCTGTTACCGGAACCTGCCGAAGGTTAATAAGATTATCAAAGGGGTGGTCATTTCCGAGGACGATCTTCTGCGCTACCAGGATCAGTTTAAAAATTTCAGGGAGCTTGAGGAAAAAATAAATGTTTCCGGAACAACCGAAATCGTTACTATCATCATCGCTTCAGCCATCCAGCTAAGCGCTTCCGACGTCCATATTGAAAGGGAAGAAAAAGACGTTAAAGTCCGTTTCCGGGTGGACGGGATTTTGCACGACGCGGCGATTTTAAAAGAAGAGGCCTGGGCAAAAGTAATATCCCGCTTAAAACTTTTGACTGGCGTGAAAATCAATATCGCCAACAAGCCCCAGGACGGGCGGATGTCCATCTTTTTAAAAGGCGACCGGCTGGATATCCGGGCGTCTTTTCTTCCGACGTCCTACGGCGGGGAGAGTGTGGTTATGCGGCTTCTGCAGTCCTCAAAAGTCGGCCTTGATTTTTCCGATTTAGGGCTCGTAGGTGATGCTTATGAGCGGCTGAAAAAACAGATTGAACGCCCGAACGGCATGGTTATTACGACCGGGCCGACTGGTTCGGGAAAAACAACAACCCTTTACGCGGCCATGAAAAAATTGAACAAGCCGGAAGTTAAAATCATCACTATTGAAGATCCGATTGAATACCAACTCTCAGGCGTCAACCAGTCCCAGACCGGGGAATTTTATACCTTTGCCAAAGCCCTCCGCTCCATAGTCCGCCAGGATCCGGACATCATTATGGTCGGCGAAATCCGCGACCTGGAAACCGCTGATACTGCTATCCAGGCGGCCTTAACCGGCCACATGGTCCTCTCAACCATCCACACCAACGACGCGGCCGGCGCTATCCCGCGCTTTCTTTCGCTCGGGGTAAAGCCTTTTCTTCTCGCCCCGGCCATCAACGCGATAATCGGCCAGCGGCTGATCCGGCGGATCTGCGAAACCTGCAAAGAAGAAGTTAAACTGGAGCCGGAAACAATGGCTCGGGTTATGGAAACGTTATTAAAAATTAAAGAAGAATACCGCGGCGAAATTAACCTTTCGCGTGACGGCGCCAGCCTGAAATTTTATCATGGCAAGGGCTGTGAGAAATGTCAGGGAATCGGCTACAAAGGACGGGCGGGAATTTTTGAGATCGTAATCATGTCCGAAGAACTGGAAAAAATAATCCTGTCCGGCAATATTTCCGAATACGACATGCGCGAATATGCCCGGCAAAAAGGCTATTTAACCATGGCCCAGGACGGCCTTATAAAAGCGTTAAAAGGGATAACGAGCGTAGAAGAGGTATTTAGGGTCGCAGAGTAAATTATTTCGCATAACGCATAACGCATTACGTTACGCATAAAATAAATATGCTGAACAAAAAGTTTTTCGCCCAGTTAAAAAAAGATTATGACCGGCACGAAGCCGAGAGAAGGCAGATCATAAGCCTCGCTAACCAGATTCTTCATGATTCAAAGCGGGTGATTTTTTCCCTGCACCGGGAAGACCGGAAAAAAGCCGGGGAATCATTAAAGGAAATTGAAGAAAAACTCATCTACCTTGATAAAAAATTTTCCAGCGCCCGGCTTTACGAGGAAGGCTCTTTTAAGGCGGCCATGGAAGAATATGTTGAGGCGAAAATGTATTTTAAACTTTTGTCCGGCGAAAAGATAGACAAAATTCCTAAACTGAAAGTCGGGATTGAAAGCTACATCGGCGGCATCTGCGACCTTACCGGCGAGCTCGTACGCCTCGCGACTAACGAAGCGGCGCGGGGAAAAATTTCCGAAGCCGAGCGGGTTAAAGGGATGATTAACGCTGTCATGGCCGAGCTGGTTGAGTTTGATATGACCGGCTACTTAAGGACTAAATACGACCAGGCAAAAACCAATTTAAGAAAGATTGAACAAATCGCTTACGAGATAAAAATCAGAAGAAATTAAACTCAAAATTTATGGACTGGAAAACAATAAATTTTAAGAAAGTCTTATTGCCGTTGGTAGTAATTTTGCTCCTCATTTCAAACGGCGCTACGGCTTATTATATCTATCAGCAGAAAGCCGGAAAGAAAGATGTTAGCGTAAAAGATAACTTTGCTGATAATAAAGAATCCGGCGATTCGGCGGATATTGCGAAAAACGAAGACCAAAATCCGGCCGGTGATGAATTTAACCAGGAAAATAGCCAAAATAATCCGAATCAGCCCTTAATAACGGATGATGCGGATGGCGACATACTGGTGGATTGGTATGAATGGCCGCAGGAAATCTGGAAAGGAGAGGAGCTTACGGAAAATACGCGAAAAGCGCTAAACGGGGAAAAACTGGAAAACTTTACGGGGCAAGAAGAGGAATATAATCTTTATAGCATCTACAAAACCGGAACAATAGCCAAAGGACCTTACAAGGACAAAGGTCTTTATCTGCTAATAGTTTCGGAGATGGGCGAAAGCTTTGAGCGATTTATTAAAGACGGCGATAGACTGGTTCTTTTATCTGATACTAATTTTTCGGATAATTTTTTTATTTTAAATGACAAGATAGAGATTTCCAACCTTAATCCGCCGGCTAAAATTAAGATTCCCGGTTCGGATATCAGCCTAAAAGCGGCGGATGATTCCTGGGGCGGCCGCTTTTACCAGGAAATGAACGACTTAACAGCGGTTTTTTCCTACAGCGGAGATAAAAAAATATATGTTGACAAGAATTACTGTTTTTGGGCGAGGAATAATGACGGGACTTTAAGGGCGTATGATTATGAATTGCCGTTTGTAGAAGAAAAAGGGGTCGGCGAAGTTGGCAGTCGGCTGGATATTATTTGGTCCGGCGGAAAAAGGAGCGAGTTTGAGTACGAAACAAAAAAAATCGGCGGTTGCGGAGCGTATTGTTATGATAAATACGAGGGAGAAGATTCTGATTTGGATGTTATCGGCGCGACCGGAAATGGAGATAAAATATACGGGTTTAAAGACGTTAATTCAAAAGAAGCCGGGACAATCCTGAAACCAATTTATGATAATTATTACCCGAGTTTTAATGAGAATGCTAAAATAATCAACGACAAAATAAGCTATACGCTTTTTTCGTCAGGAAAACCGGTTATTTTCTGGAAGGATCCATTCGGCAACTACCTGCTGTTTTTAAATATTCAGTTTCTTCCGGCCGTGGAGTGCGGCAAGCCGGTTATTTATCTTTATCCGGAAAGGCAGTCGGACGTTTCGGTTAAAGTCCATCCCGCCGGCGGATTTAAGCTTACCGAGCCGGCCTATAATAACGGATGGCTGGTAAGCGCTTCTCCTGAAGGACAAATTTATAACTACGGCGACGGGAAAAATTACAATTATCTTTTTTGGGAGGGATACGGCTTGAATTACCGCCGCCCGAGAGAGGGTTTTGTCGTTGCGAGAGAGGATGTAAAAAGTTTTCTCGGGAAAGCATTGTACCGGCAGGGATTGATAAAAAAAGAAGCGGATGAATTCATTGATTTTTGGGAACCGAGAATGAGGGACAAAAATTATTATTTCATAACTTTTGTTCCGCAAAAGGAATTTGACCGGCTGGCGCCGCTTGAAGTAAGTCCAAGACCGGATACGGTTATCCGGGTATTTATGGATTTTGAAGGATTGGACGAAAAAATAAGCGCGCCTGAGCAAAGGCTCGCGGGCAAAGAAAGAATCGGCTTTACGGTTGTTGAATGGGGCGGAGCGATTCATTAAGTAGTATGCCTAAAACCAAAATTCTTATTCTAACTTTAATCCTGCTTGCTTTTTTACAGGCAGGATTATTAGTTTATCTATTTTTTGAAATTTCCAAAAGTCCGGATAAAAACTTTTTGAGCGGCGTTTTTTTCGGCGGAGAAATGAATCGCTCGCGGTCTTCAGAAGATAAGAATTTTTCGGATAACGGGAATAAAGCGCTGGGCGGCATACTGCCTCATCACTTAATCGTCCGGGAAGAAATAGAATCTTATCTTTCGCGGCTGGCTGGCAAGGATTATGATGAGATAATTTTAATCTGCCCCAACCATTTCAGCCGGGGAAAATATAAAATCGCGTTTCCTAAAACAACGGACAGGGAAGATGATGAAGGATTGGGACTGGTAAAGGAAGTTTTAAAAACCGGTTTGGCGGGAGAGGATGATGAGGTAATCGCGAACGAACCGTCGGTAACGGCTTTAACCCCGATAATCAGGGAACATTTTCCTCAGGCGAAAATTATTCCCGTAATACTGAAGCCGAATGTTACGGCCGGAGAGTCAGAAATTCTGGCGGAAAAAATTTTCCAGTATACTGAAAGAGGAAATACGCTTGTTTTAGCCAGCGCGGACTTTTCTCATTATCAGTCTTTCGCAACGGCCGAATTGCATGATGAAAAAAGCCGGAAGGTAATTGAAAATTTTACCATGAACGAAATCTATCGCCTGGAAATTGATTCGCCGGCTTCGGTTTATACGATCTTAAAATTCGCTCAGTTAAGAGAGGCGGAAAAAGCTGAACTGGTTTTTCATACTAATTCCGGCGAGCTGGCGGGCAATATTGACGCGCCTTCAACCAGCCATTTGTTTTACTATTTTTACCGCGGAAAAAAAGAGCCTGACCCAGGGGCGACTTTTCTTTTTTTCGGCGACCTCATGCTGGATCGGCATGTCGGGGAGAAAATTAAAAAGGACGGCTTGGAAAGCCTTTTTTCCGAGCTGGCCGGCGAAGAACAAAGGTTTTTTCAGGGAATGGATATAATTTCAGCCAACCTGGAGGGCGCGGTAACGGACAAAGGCGCGCATTATTCTCCGGCCAACGCTTATGATTTCGCTTTCAGCCCGGAGCTTATAGGCGGGCTAAAAAAATACAATTTTAACTTTTTTAACCTGGCCAATAATCATTTTTCCGATCAGGGTCAGCGTGGTATAATAGAGACGGGAAAGAATTTGCAAACCATGGGTTTTAGTTTTTCAGGATGCCAGGACGCCGAAGCCGGAGAGTGCAGCGCGACAATAGTGGAAAAGAACGGATTAAAAATCGGGATGGCCGGTTTCAGCATGGTCTATAAGAAATTTGATTTGGCTGAAGCCGAAAAAATCGTCAGTGAGCTCAAGAAACAATCCGACCTGGCCGTAGTTAATATCCACTGGGGAACCGAGTATGAGCACGCGGCCGGAGCCGTGCAGAAAGAAACCGGCCGGACGCTCGTTGACGCCGGAGCCGATATGATTATCGGCCATCATCCGCATGTTGTTCAGGGAATGGAGATTTACAAAAATAAGCCGATTTTTTATTCGCTCGGCAATTTCGTTTTTGACCAATATTTTTCGCCGGATACGCAGGAAGGGCTGGCCGCCGGAATCGCTTATAACAAAAATAAAATCCGGATTTTTCTTATTCCTCTTAAATCGTCCGGAAGCCGTCCAGGGCTTATGTCCGGTTCAGCCAAGGATGAATTTTTCGTTAAGTTTATTGACTGGTCAAGCCTGGACGAAAAAGTTAAGGAACAGATTAGCGCGAACGGCATAATTGAGTTAAAACAATAGTATGTCTAAAAATTTTTTTCAGGCTCTCGCGGCGATGGTTGGTTATATAATCGGAGTGGGCATGTTCGGCCTGCCGTATCTTTTTATTAAAGCCGGGATCTGGCCTTGTCTCGTTTTAGTCGCTGTAATCGGGACGGCCCAGTATTTTATCCATCTCCTTTACGCGGCGGTCATTTGCGACAATCCGGGCTATCACCGGCTTCCCGGGCACGCCAACAATTATTTCGGCCCGGCCGGGAAGCACCTTACCCTCGCCGTTACCATGATCGGTAATTACGGCGCTATGCTCGCCTATATTATCGTCGGCGGGGTTTTCGCCCACCAGCTTTTTTCTCCGGCCTGGGGAGGGAGCGAAGTTTTTTACGCTTCAATATTATTTTTTATCGCGGCCGCGGTTGTTTTTTTCGGGATAAAGACGATAGCCCGCTTTGAGTTTTACCTTACCGCGGCGCTGGTTATTATCATGGCGCTAGTAATTAAAAGGAGCCTTGAGTTTGCTGATCCGGCTAACCTGACCCTCGTTAACTGGAAATACGCGCTACTGCCTTTTGGCGCGATTTTATTCGCTTTTGACGGCGGCGGAGTTATCCCGCTAGCGGCGGAAATTTTAAATAAAAAAAGGAAAAGCTTAAAAACCGCAATCAGTCTCGGCACTTTTTTTTCTATCGCTTTGATTATAATTTTTAGCCTGATCACCGCCGCGGTAACCGGGGGAGAAACCACTCCGGACGCTTTAAAAGGGCTCTGGAACGTCATGGACGGAAAAATCGTCCTTATTTCGCTGATCCTCGGACTCCTGGTTATCGCCACCTCATTTTTCGCTGTCGCCGAAAATATCAAAGACACTTTTTGCCGGGATTACGGAATGGGTAAAAAAATATCCTGGGCGTTGGCTTTTTTTATCCCTTACGCGTTTTACCTCGCCGGTTTTAATAACTTTATCGGCGTCATCAGTTTTGTCGGAGCGATTTCCGGCGGATTTACTGGAATTATCCTAATCCTGATTTTTCGGAAAATGGAAAAGGAAAAAAAGAAATTGTCTTTTTTTAGACATAAACCTGGCCGGCTTTTTCTAGGGATGATTTTTTCCCTGTTTATGGCCGGAATTATTTACGAGGTTTGGAACTTCTTGCTATGAAAATCGCCGTTATATCCGACATCCACGATAACCTGATAAATCTAAAAAAATTTCTTAACTGGGCGGGCGCTAATGATATTCAGGAAGCGGTTTGTTGCGGCGACGTAACCAACGCCGAAACTTTGGAGTATTTGGGAAAAAATTTTTTTCGTTTCCCCGCTGGGCAGGTTGGCGTTATTCATCTCGTAAGAGGGAACATGGAAATATATGAAGAGACGGAAGTTAAAAAATATTCTAATATCAAGTATCTTGGGCGCTATGGAGTAACCGAAATCGGTGAAAAAAAAATCGGGCTCTGCCACGAACCCGCTTTTATAAAAAATGTCCTGGCTTTGTGTCGCGAGAAACACTCAGCCGGTAAAAAATCAGCCGGATCGGCTGGTTGCGACATTATTTTTTACGGCCATACCCATAAGCCGTGGCTAGAGAAAATTAAAGGCATTACCGCCGCCAATCCTGGTACCTTGGGCGGGGTTTTTCAGAAAGCCACTTTCGCGGTTTGGGATAGTGAGACAGGCGGAATTGAATTAATGCTGTTGGAATTATTAGAGGGTTAGATAAGATAAAACGATGGAATAAGCAAGAATTAAAAATTACGAATTACGAATTAAAAATTTTAAATTTATAATTCGTAATTTTTAATTTAGTAATTTTTTTAGGTATTGTCCGGTATAACTCTTTTTTACTTTGGCGACGTCGCGCGGCGTGCCCTGGGCGATTATCTCCCCGCCCTTATCACCGCCTTCGGGGCCGAGGTCAATTATCCAGTCAACGGATTTGATTACGTCCAGGTTGTGCTCAATAATTAAAACCGTGTTGCCTTTATCCACCAGCTTTTGCAAGACGCCGAGCAGTCTTTTTATGTCGTCAAAATGGAGTCCGGTAGTCGGCTCGTCAAGGATGTAGAGCGTCTGGCCGGTATCGCGCCGGGAAAGTTCGGTTGAGAGTTTTACCCGCTGGGCTTCTCCGCCGGAAAGCGTCGTCGCCGACTGGCCGAGCCGGACATAGCCGAGGCCGACTTCAAGCAGGGTTTGGAGTTTCTGGTTTACATTCGGAATATTTCTAAAGAATACGGAAGCTTCTTCAACCGTCATTCTAAGGACATCGGAAATATTTTTTTCCTTGTAATGGATTTCCAGCGCTTCTTTATTGTACCGGGTGCCGCGGCAGACTTCGCATTCAACGTAAACGTCGGGCAGGAATTGCATTTCAATCTTAATCAGACCGTCGCCGGAGCAGGCTTCGCACCGTCCGCCGGTAACGTTAAAGGAAAAGCGGCCGGCTTTATAGCCCCGGATTTTCGCTTCGGGCAGGGAAGCATAGAGTTCGCGGATGGGGGTAAAACAGCCGGTGTAGGTAGCCGGATTGGAGCGCGGCGTCCGGCCGATAGGGGACTGGTCAATATTTATCACCTTATTGATAAAGCCGGTCCCTTCAATCCGGACGTGTTTTCCGGGAGCGGTCTTTGCCCGGTAAAATTTAGCGGCCAGGGCGCGGGAAAGGATATCATCCAAGAGTGTTGATTTTCCCGAGCCGGATACGCCGGTGATGGCCGTGAATTTTCCCAAAGGAATTTCCACGTCAATATTTTTTAGGTTATTTTCGGCCGCGCCGATTATTTTTAACGCTTGACCCGATCCGGTCCGAAATTTTTTCGGCGCTGGGATGGTTTTTTTACCTGAAAGATAATTGCCGGTGATGGAGTTAGCGGATTTAAGGATTTGGTTAAAAGTGCCGGACGCCACTATCCGGCCACCGTGTTCGCCGGCGCCGGGGCCGACGTCAACGATAAAATCGGCGGTTTCAATCGTTTCCCTATCATGCTCAACGATAATGACCGTGTTGCCGATGTCCCGGAGGTTTTTCAGTGTGTTTATCAGCTTGGCGTTATCCCGTTGGTGGAGGCCGATGGACGGTTCGTCTAAAATGTAAAGGACGCCGACCAGCTTTGAACCGATTTGGGTGGCGAGGCGGATGCGCTGGGCTTCGCCGCCGGAAAGGGTGTTAGCCGCCCGGCTTAAGGTAAGATAATTCAGGCCGACATTCAAAAGGAATTGGAGCCGCGATTTAATTTCTTTTATTACCTGGCTGGCGATTTTTTTGTTTTTAGCGCTCTGGTTTTTGCTTTTTTCCAGCTGTTCAAAAAATTTGGACGCCTCTTCAATGGATAAGGAGGCGATATCATGGATTGAACGGCCTTCTACAAGGACAAAGAGAACTTCTTTTTTTAGCCGTTTTCCTTCACAAGCCGGGCAGTTAAGGACTCGCATAAAGCCTTCAATTTCTTTTCTGATGAAATCCGATTCGGTTTGCTTATACCGCCTTTCAATATTGGGAATTACGCCTTCAAATTCGGTCGTCAGTTGGCCGGAAAAGCGATCGCTTTGGTAGTCAACATTATAATTTTTTTCTCCGGTGCCATAAAGGACGATATGGAGCTGTTTAGGACTTAGTTTATGAATCGGCGTATTCAGGTCAAAGCCGTTTTTTTCCGCTACCGTGCCAAGAATCCGCAACAGCCAGGATTGGGATCCGGTTGTTCCGTGCGACCAGGGGCGGATGGCGCCCTGGGCTATTGTCAGGTTTTGATTTAATACCAGATCGGGATCCACTTCCAGTTTTGTGCCGAGTCCCGAGCAATCCGGGCAGGCGCCGTAGGGATTGTTAAAAGAAAAAAGGCGGGGTTCAATTTCCGGGAGGCTTATACCGCAATCCGGGCAGGCGAAAAGCCGGGAATAGACGCGCTCGCCGACTTTGTCCGGTTGACCCTCACCCCCGGTTTTTTTCCCAAAAACCCCCTCCCCAACCCTCCCCCCATCACTCCGCTCATGGGGAGGGGGCAGGCAGGCTATCGTAACCAATCCGTTGGCGAGATCCAGGGCTTTTTCCACGGATTCGGATAATCTCGCCTGGTCATCCTTATCCGCTGAAACCGAAAGCCGATCAATAATAATTTCAACCGCGTGCCTTTTGTTTTTATCCACGTTTTGGTCTTCGGCCTGTTCCAGGCTCATAATATTCCCGTCAAAACGCACCCGGTTAAAACCGGCTTTGCGCAGGTTGGGGAGAATATTTTTATGTTCGCCTTTTTTATCTTTAATAATCGGCGCCAATACATATATATCCCGGCCGGAATAATTTTTCAGGATGTTGCCGGTAATTTCGTCTATGGAGTAGGTGCTGATTTTTCGTCCGCACTTCGGGCAATGCGGATCGCCGACGCGGGCGAAAAGCAGCCTTAAGTAATCGTAAATTTCCGTAACCGTGCCGACCGTAGAACGGGGATTATGAGAGGTGGACTTTTGGTCAATAGAGATGGCCGGGGAAAGCCCTTCTATCAGGTCAACGTCCGGCTTATCCATAAGGCCGATAAATTGGCGGGCGTAGGCCGAAAGCGATTCAACGTAGCGGCGCTGGCCTTCGGCGTAAATCGTGTCAAAAGCCAGGGATGATTTTCCCGAGCCGGAAAGTCCGGTGATGACTATGAGTTTGTCGCGGGGAATTTCCAGTGAAACGTTTTTCAGGTTGTGCACCCGCGCACCTTTGATGATAATGGAATTTTTCATGGAGAGAAATTGAGCGGTAAAGGGATGTTAAATTAATAGAAATTATTATAACTTAAATCCATGACCCTGGCAAGGCTTGCCCGTGAATTTTTTAGGGAACGAGGGCTTGCGGGCGCCGGAAAGACTGTGATATGCTGGATATGCGTCAGTTTTTACTTTATATAGGTAATCAAAATATGGAAGTTCTCTTGGCTATTTTATTGGGATTCATAATCATCGGCATAATCGGGGTATTTTTTCTTTTGCTTAAGAAAAAGGACGGCGGAGGGGAAGAGAAGTTCGCCGCCATGATGGAAAGGCTTGCTAATTTAAACGAGCAGAATAAGGAATTGCGGCAGTCCATGGACTTTAAGCTTTCCGAGACGCACCGGACGACCGAAGAACAATTCAGGACAACCCAGGATCAGCTGGGGCAGACCATGCGGACGGCTCACGCTATCGCCAGCAATTCGGCAAAGCTCATATCCGACGTGACCGAAAAACTGACTAAGCTGGACGAGACTAATAAGCAGGTGGTTGACTTTTCCGCCCAACTGCAGAACCTTCAGGATATTTTCAGGAACCCGAAACAGCGGGGAGTTTTAGGCGAATTTTTTCTTGAAGAGACTTTAAAAAATGTTTTGCCGCCCAATTCTTACCAGATGCAATACGCTTTTAAGGATGGTTCCATCGTGGACGCCGTAGTGTTCGTTAAAGAAAAGATCGTGCCGGTTGACTCAAAATTTTCTTTGGAAAATTATGAAAAGATATTAAGCTCGGGCGACGCCAAAGAAAAAGAAAAATTCCAAAAGGCTTTTAAGCAGGATCTTAAGGCGAGGATAGACGAGACCGCGAAATATATTAAGCCGGGGGAGGGGACGCTTGATTTTGCTTTTATGTTCATCCCTTCGGAAGCGATTTATTATGACTTATTGGTCAATAAAGTCGGAGCGGTCCAGATTAACACCCGCGATTTAATAGAGTATGCTTTTTGCGACAAGAAAGTAATTATAGTTTCCCCGACTTCGTTTCTCGCTTACCTCCAAACAGTCCTTTACGGGCTCCGGGCCATGCAGATTGAGGAATCGGCAAAGACTATCAGAACGAATATTGAAAAGCTCGGGCGGCATATCGCCGGTTATGATGAATTTATGAGAAAGCTCGGAACGAGTATGTCCACTACCGTGAGCCATTACAATAACGCCTATAAGGAGTTTAAGAAGATTGATAAGGACGTGGTTCGCGTAACCGGAGGAGAGGCAAGCGTGGAAGTAGTGCTGATTGACAAGCCGGCGATTGAGTAGTTTAAATAAATTAAATTATACTGATGGGCGATGTTAAGAACGGAAAAAATGGTATTAAGGAGGCAATCATAAAAACGGTTGCTTTTTTTGACTTGTTTGATTATCCCCTGACTCTTTTTGAGGTTCACAGATATTTATATTTGCCTCAGGTTGATTGCGGATTAGCCGGGTCATCGACTGTCAATAAAATTACGAATTACGAATTACGAATTACGAATATTGATTCTCTTTTAGAAGAGCTATTGCGTGAAAACATTTTTGGCCGGAAGAACGGTTTCTATTTCTTAGAGGGAAGGGAAAGTATTATTGCGGAAAGGCTTCGGCGCTTTAACCGTTCAGGCCGAAAAATCAGCCGGGCGAAAAAAATTATCAGGCTTTTCTCCGCCCTGCCCTGGATAAAAATGATCGCCTTGGGCAATGTTATGGGATCGCGGAATTTTAAAAAAGAAAGCGATATTGATTTTATCATAGTAACCTCTAAAAACAGAATTTGGATCACAAGGTTTTTTTGCGCCGGCCTGATGGCAATGCTCGGCCTTCGGCCGACTAAAGGGAAAACCAAGGACAGGATTTGTCTGAGTTTTTTTATTTCCGAAGACCGGCTGGGGCTGGAATTTTTGTCCGGCCAGGAGGATATTTGTTTTTATTATTGGCTCGCCGGATTCACGCCTCTTTATGAAAGAGGGGATATTTTCCGGAAGCTATGCGAGGCCAACGGCTGGTTAAAGGAAATTCTGCCTAATTGCGAACCCGTTTCGCCGGCCGGGGAAGTCAGGGTTGAGCGCTCTATTTTAGCCGCTATGACCGGGGAAGTCATTGAGCCGCTGGCCGGATGGCTGGAACCGCTGATAATGAATTTTCAGCTTAAGATATTTCCTCCGGCAATAAGAGAAAAACTTAACCAGGGGACCGATGTGTTCGTTGATAAAGGCATTATCAAACTTCACGTTAATGATCGGAGAAAAATGTATCGCGCGGAATGGAAAAAAAGAACCCGGCAAGTTCTATCAGGGATGGAAAAATGAAATGTATAACTTACCCCCTCCTAGCCTCCCCCTTACTAAGGGGGAGAAAAAATGTGTTTCTAAATTCCAATATATTTGATAATAGGATGATAATAATAAATTGATTATTATGCCAGAATTAAACATTTTTCGTCTAAAATGGACTAAGCTTTCGAGTTTAGCCCTGTATTTACTGGCACTCCTCGTCTCATTTCAAACCCGGTTAATTATTACTCCGGGAGAGTTGGCTGGCGGATATTTTGAATACGGAACAATCTCGTTATACGCTATTGATTTTGTGTTTATTTTTCTACTGCTCGTCCAAGCTTTTTTGTTATTCGCAAAATTTAAAATTAAAAATTTAAAATTAAAAATTACAAATAGAAATTTAAAGTTTTACTCCCCACTGATTTTGGGCTTACTTTTTATAGTCGTTTCCGCGTTGTCGGTTATCGGGGCGGAGGACAGGATACTGGCGGTCTATAGGCTCGGCTGGATTTTTGAGGGTGTTTTTCTGTTTTTTTTAGTCGTCTTTTCAAACTATAATATTCTGAAACTTTTCTTCTTTCTCGGCCTTGGATTGTCAGTCCAGGCCGGTATCGCTGTCTGGCAGTTTTTTAGCCAGTCTGATTTTTCTTCAAAATGGTTTGGCATGGCTTTGCATAAAGCGGAAGAGCTTGGCGTATCAGTCATTGAAGTCTCTAATCCCGGAGAGTTGCCTGAGCGCTGGCTCAGGGCTTACGGAGCCCTGCCACACCCGAATATTTTAGGCGCGGCCATGGCCGGAGCAGGCCTTTTTTGCCTTTATTTCTTGCTTAGTCGGCGGTTGAAGCAAGGGATTGAAAAACGCATATCCATTGCCGTTTTAACGCTTTGTTTTATCGCCATGCTGGCTTCATTTTCAAGAAGCGCCTGGCTCGGATTTACGGTCGGATACGTGATAATTTTTACCGGCGTTTTGCTCCGAAAAAATCTATTAGCCCGCAAAGCTATGCTTGAGACAATTCTTATTCTTGGTTTGGTTTTTTTCGCTTTTTTCGGCCTTTACGACGATCTTGTTGTCGTCAGGATTAAGGGCGAGGGCAGGCTGGAAAACCGATCAATTACCGAAAGAATAAGTTCTTCAAAAGAGGCTTGGGAGATTATAAAATCATCTCCGCTTACTGGTGTTGGAATAGGGAATTACAGTCTGGCACAACTAAGGAGTCAAAGATCAGAAATCGTCAATCGTCAATCGCCCGCCCGCAGCGATACGCGCAGCGTTTCGGGCGGGTCAATCGTCAATCTTTATGCCTGGGATTTTCAGCCGGTCCACAATGCGTTTTTGCTTGTCTTCGCTGAGACTGGACTCTTCGGATTAACAGCTTTTATCGGGTTTTTGCTGGCTGTATTTTATAGCCTGTTTGCGCTCGTCCCTGCTTCGCGGTCGGTTGAATTGGAAGGGAATGACACATGTTTAGGTAAAGGCAAGAATGCGGCCGTATTTGGCACGGCAATTATGGCATCGCTGGCTGTTATGATGGTCTTTGACCATTTTTGGATGAGCCTCCATTTTGGCGTATTGTTATCTTTCTTAATACCGGCCCTGGTTTTGCGGCTGAAATTGGAAGATTGAGAGACGCCCCGGCGGGGCGTCTTTACCTATCTTTTTTAAACCCTCGCCAAGAGGGTTTTTTGGTAGTTTTGCTCACACGAGAGATCCCTCGCTTTCAGGCTCGGGATAATTTGCTCACACGAGAGATCCCTCGCTTTCAGGCTCGGGATAATTTGCTCACACGCAAATTAATTAATTGCGGCATTGGAAAAATTTTGTTATAATTGTGGATAAGTAAGACAGCGATATCAGGATAATAATTTGATAATTAAAGAGTCAGAATAATAGCTAATATTAAATAGAATTTTTTAACATCGTTTTTTCTCAAAAATTTTCCCCATGCTTGTCCAGAGGAATGAAGAGAAAAGTGAAGATTTAAAGAAGCTTTTACCGCTTCGGCAGTTTGCCAAAGAGGGCCCCTATAGCGCGGCCTATCTTTCTATTTTAGTCCAGAGAAAAAGCCTTAAAGCCAGGCGCGTCGGCCGGAACTTTTTTACCACCCGGGAGTGGTTTAATGAATATTTGGAACGCCATGCCCAGGAGAAAAAATCCGTTGAGGCCAAAACTATGGCGGATGAGCGTTCTCTGGAAACCGCGCGAAACGGGCAATCAGGGATAACCGGTCCTAAAATAATATTCAATATCCAGTCTCCGGCCATGGCCGTGATAATGGCGGTTATTTTTTTCATGGTTTTTCGCTACTCGCCCGAGGTATTCGCCGATTTTGAAAGAATGGGAAAATCCGTTGCCCGCTCTTTCCGCGGCGCGGCGCTCGGGCTGAACCTGGACGGGGTAAAAGAATACGGCCAACGGCTTGAAAGTGAAAAGAAAGCTATTGCCCGGGGTTTAAAAGAAATTACCAAAGATAAAATTATACCAGGCAAAGAGCTGGCTAAAGCCGGAATCGAAACGGTCGGAAAAAAAATCAATTCTTTTATGGAAGGCGCGACTCTTTTAGCCGGAAACTTTGATTTTAGCTTTGACGCCTCAGGAATTTCCCGGCTGGCGTTTAGCGGGTTTAGGGAAGTGGAAGAAGCTGTTAACCGCGCCGGAGAACTGACCAAAAGCTCCGCCGGATTTTCAAAGCAAAAAACAACTGATATGGCCGGTCTGGTTTTTCGCTCCGGAGAAAATTTGAGTAATACCGCCAGCTTGGCGGTTTCGGAGTTTGGCGCTGATGGCAAATTGGCCGCGGGAAAAGCCGCGGATGTTTCCGGCCAGGCGGCCGGCAAAGCAAAGGAGATCGCCGGAGCGGTTGGAGTAAACAGCCGAAACGCGGTAGGCATTCTTTCAAAAGGCATTTCGGGCGCTTCTGAAAAGACCGTCGGCATGACCGAAGATGCCGGCTTAAAAGGACGCGATATTGCCTTGTCAGTTTTTAATAGTTTAACCGGCGCCGGAAAAAAATCAGCTGATTTGACCGGTTCAGCCGCCGGGGGCGCCTTAAGCCGGGTTAACGCTCTTGCCGCGATTACGGCTAGCCGGACAAAAAGCGTATTAACAGCTTTAAGCCGCGCGACTGGAGAACTGGCGGCCGGACTAAAAGGCGGCCAGGAAAAAACAGCCTCTGTTATAGCCCGAAGTTTTTCCCGCGCGGCGCGGAATATTTCCGGAGCGATGAATAACGCCTCATCAGCTTTGAAATCCGGCATTAATAAAATCGCCCGTTCAGTTGACTCTAAAAAGGCTTTGCTTAATCCGGCCCCGCTCGCGGATGAAATGTCATTCACTCTCTCGCAAAGCCTTAAGCAAACAAAAAATTCGGCTGGCGATAATTTAACGAAAACCGGCAAAGAAGCAGCCGAAGCCTTGGGCGCCGCTAAAAACAACCTTGGCGCTACTTCGGAAAAAACCGCCGGTGAAATAGCAGGAGCTTTAAGCGGGGCAAAAGACGGTTTTAACTCGTCCGCTGGAAAAGCTATTGAGAGTATTGCCCGAGCCGGGGACGCGCTTAATCCAAAGAAGATAGCGGACGGCAATAAAACCGCTTTAGGGAATATTCGGATCGGACTGGACAGAATACTGTTAAAATCCGGAATCGCCGCCGGCAACCTCGCGATCGGGGCGATGGACGGCTTGGCCCGGGTTTCGGTCTCGGCGGAAAAAGCTTTTTCCGGACTGGGCGAAAACCTGGAAAATACCAACCGTTCAATTATTCGTTACAAAGATTTAAGCGGAAAGTACCTGGCTCGCGAATCCGGCCGGTCGTTTTGGTCGGCTGAAGATATCTACGCCAGGACTTTGGATTTAATTATCCCGGATAAGGTTAAGAAAAAATTCGCCCTGGAGTACGCTCAGGTTTACAACTATCCGGAAAATACCCTGTACAAAAATTTTGAACACTGCTTCGCTGAAGCTACGCAGTGCAAGCCCGCTTTTGTTGATGGTGATACCGAAAGAAGCAGGCAGGACGTGGCCGGAGAAAAAATCGCGGCTGTCCCGTCGCAGTCAAAAACTTACGGCCCGGCTATTTCGGTTACCCGGGTTATAACCGGCAATACGGTTAAAGGGGACTTGAACGTAAGCGGGGGATTATGGGCAAATAAAGTAAACGCCAAGCCCGGGCCGGGGAAAATAGCGGTTTCAGTTAAAGGCAATGCCGAGTTTGACGGCAACCTCGTCGTCGGAAAAACAGCCAGGTTTAACGGCGGGCTGGTTTCGGCCGAAGGGGCGGATTTCAGGAAGGGGATCTATAACGATTTTGGCAATCTTACTGTTGAAGATGATATGGACGTGCATGGCGCCCTGTCAGTCAATTCTCTTCGGGTAGAGGGGGCGGCGGAATTTTCCGGAGACCTGAATTTAAATGATGTTTACGCCAACAACATAACAGCGAGAGAAAAGTTAACCGTCTTAAAAGACGCCTATATTCAGGGCAACGAAATAGTCGGAGGCAACCTTGATGTTTACGGAACTTTTTCCGCCGGCCACTCATTCTTTTCGTCGCTCGGCGTCGGCGGTCTTATGAGCGCTTACGGACTATCGTCCGGCAAAGGCGGAATAAGCACGGACGGCCCGGCGAATATAAACGGAAGCGCGACTTTTGGATCAAGCCTTGTCGTAAGCGGCGCCGTTGCCATAAATAATGTTTTGACAATAAGCGAATCTTCCACTTCCGCTTTAACGGTGTCTGACGGGACGGACGATACTTTTTCGGTTAATACGACTGACGACATAATCACCATTACGGCGGGCGTTAATACAACCGGTGATTCAGCTTTTACCGGCAATCTTGCCGTTACTGGAGATACCACCCTTACCGGAACGACAACTATTGCCGGAGATGTCGGCATAACGGGCAATACTTCCATAACCGGTGACCTTATTGTAACCGGCAATACGAGCTGGACCGGAACGACGACTCTCACCGGAGATATATACCTCGCCGGAGCGCTCCGCGGCAGTTCGGCCTCAACGACGGCTTTTACTTACGGCGACGGGACGAGAAATAATATCAGCCTTGATACTATAAATAGCCTTTTAACCTTGGGCTATGCTTCAACAACTGACGAGATAGTTATAAACAGCCGGCAGATGACGATAAACAGCGCTTCAGCAACGCCGGCCATTGTTTTAAATTACGATGGAACCGGCAGGCTGGCGGAGTTTAAAGATAACGGAACTGATCGTTTCGTAATTAATGACGGGGGGACGGTCGCGATAACCGCGGCTTCTTCTACCGCTTCGGCGCTCACCATAACCCAAAACGACGCCGGAAACATCCTTGATTTATATGACGGATTGAGCAATGTGTTCACGATTTTGGACGGCGGTAACGTTGGCATAGGAACGACGACGCCGTCAAGAAGATTTAGCGTTGTCGGCGACAGTTTTTTTGACGGCGGTTTTTATCATAGCGGGAACGCGACGACAACCGGAAGCTATTATGTCGGCGGAAATTTTAATTTGGACGGCAACATTACCGGAGGAACTTATAACAAAATTACTATTACCGCTCCGTCCGGCGGCGCGACATTAACGATCGCTGACGGAAAAATTTTTACGGTTAACAACAGTTTAGTTCTTGCCGGAGAAGACAATAAAACAGTTAACTTCGGCGCTAACTCGCTTACATTTACCACAATCGGCGATACCACTCTTACTTTGCCTTTAACCGGAACGCTGATTGCCAATCCCATGACGGCTTTAGGGGATATTCTTTATGGCGGAGCGTCCGGATTGCCGTCCAGACTGGCGGCGGCGGCGGGTTTTCTTAAATCCGACGGGTTGGGAGCTCCGGCCTGGACGACAATCAGCCTTTCGGACGTAGCAGTTCCCACGGTTGGAAGTCCGTCAGTGATAACCAACCTGAACGGCGCTTATGATTATATCTGGAGCGCCGGAGTCGTTTTCGGAGGCGGCATCACCGATAACGGCGACGGGACAGTTGATATTTCCGCCGGAGAAGCGATGCTTCGGACTTCTGCTTCCGACACCGCTCCCTTAAAAAGCGTTGATTTTCCGGCGGCGAATAATTTAGCTTTAACCGACAACACCACCAACTACATTTTTGTAAGTTATAATTCAGGCAATCCGGCGGTAGAGACTTCTACGGTTTCAAGCGATTACAACTGCCTTAATAAATGCCATCTCTACACCGTTGTCCGGGAGGGAACCGAGCTGTCTATTTTAGACGGTCGGAACCAAAATATTGATGCGAACAGAAAACTGCGGAGAAAAAATTATGAAACCGAACCTTTTTCTCATGTTAGCGGCGGATCGCTTTTGGGAAACAGCAATCGCTACTTATTGGTTTCGGCCGGCGGTTTTTACTACTCGCTTTTACGGATTGATCATGGCGCTTTTGACACTTCGGCGGCCGGAGCAACGGTTGATCGCGTTTTTGATTCCCATTATCGGAACGGCGCCGGAGGCTGGACGCATATTGAAGGCGAAAAGCAGGTTGACAACACCTCTTATGATGACGGCGACGGCGGTTTAGCGGCTTTGACTGACGGCAACTACGGCGTTCATTGGATGTATATAGTTTTAGGGACTATACCTAAACTGTCCACGGTTTACGGCCGGGGAGATTATGCCAGTGTAACCGCCGCCCAAGCCGAAGGAGCGCCGCAGGACCTTCCGCCCTCCATTACCGGCGCCGGAGTTTTAATCGGCAGGGTTATTATCCAAAAAAATAACGCCGCCATTAATACGGTAGAAAGCGCTTTTTCCAATAATTTTAATCCTGCCGGACTGGCTTATCATTCAAATTTAGCCGGCCTTATCGCCGACGATCATCTTCAATACGCCCTGCTAGCCGGAAGATCGGGAGGCCAGACTCTTATTGGCGGAGCTAACGCGGCTGACGGACTGATCCTGCAGACCACTTCCGTAACCGGCATAACCGGCGCGGATATGATTTTTAAAGTTGGCGATAACGGCGCGACCGAAGCCATGAGAATTTTAAACTCCGGCAACGTCGGCATCGGGACGACGAGTCCTGGATACCGACTAGAAGTAAGTGCTCCTTCAGGTGTTGCTTCTCGGTTTAGTACAACTGCGGCTAATAATGCTCTTGAATGGGTTGGAGATACTGGAGGCATAGTTGGGGCATTGTCTTCATCAGCAACTAATTTATACATTGGAAGAAAGAATGGAGATGGCGGTTATGCCGATTTTTCAATTGATACTAATGGAAAAGTTGCAATCAATTCAGCCGATCATAATGCTACTTTTGACGTAAACGGCACTGCATATATTTCCGGCAACGTCGGCATCGGGACTTCTACGCCGATACTGGCTCTCTTGGACGTGAACGGCAACGCCGCCATAGAAAATCAGGGTGAACTCAGGTTTTATGAATTAAGAACCGGCGGAATGAATTACGCCGGACTGAAGGCCACTTCCACTATGACTTCTGATATAGTCTGGACATTACCCGGCGCGGACGGAACTACGGGCCAGTCGCTCCTGACTAACGGTTTAGGTAATCTTTACTGGGGCGATTCCAGCGCGGTCGCGACTTTAGATGATTTGACCGATGTTGACGTAATCGGCGTAGCCTATGGAGGACTGATCTACTACAACGGCGCGAGCTGGGAAGATATTGCCACCTCTTCTTTGAATATTTTAACTAACGGTGCGGCCGGACTGGATTATGATACCGGAACCGGACTCCTAACTCTTACCGATGGCTACAATATACCGCTGACTGCTTCCACTACCAACTGGAACGCTTTCTACGATGTCCCGTCCAACCGGATTACCGACGGCAATCATTTAACCTGGACCGGAAATCAGCTGGACGTTGACGATGACTGGTACAACGCCATTTCCGATATTTTCCTGGCCAAGGGCTACATGATCGTCGGCGACGATAATGGTCTTGCCCAGGCCACCTCATCCCTGTTTATGAGCTCAATCGGCAACGTCGGGATAGGGACGACCAGTCCGGCTTCAAAGCTTTCGGTTTTTTCTTCCGATGGAAACCAGCTCACACTAGGTTATGACGCGACGCATTACGTTGATTTTCTCGTCAGCGCCGCCGGAAATTTAAGCATCACCCCTAACGTAGCCGGAGCTGTAACAACGATAGGAAGCGGCGCGGACGTAGCTTTAAAGATAGACGAGAATGGCAACGTCGGCATCGGGACGACGGAACCTTTGGCTCTTTTGGACGTTAACGGAGACGTTATATTATCGGGAGCCAGCCGTTATTTAAATTTTGGATCAGCCGTCGGGACTTCCGGCTATGGCATCCGGGACAACAGTGGAACTTTGGAATACAAAAACAGCGGCGGCAGTTGGCTGGCTATCGGTTCCGGTAGCGGCAGTTCTGATTATGACCTCTACACCAACTCCGGCCTGGTGGCTCCCGGCGGATACTTGGATGTCAATCACGGACAAAACACCACCGATGTCGTTGCCGATGCCTGGGTTTCCAACGGCACAGTCTGGCAAAATGTCAGCACTCTTTCCGCCACCGGAGACTCCAACACAGATGATTCTTTGGATATGGATATCGCTGATGAAGCAAATTATGACATAGAAAACTTAGCCTACTCCACTACCCTCACTCCGAGCGCCACTACCGGAGACGTAACGCTCACTTTGGGCAGCGGCAACTGGAACACCAACGCCAAAGTGAAAAAAGGGATGAGAATTACCGGCAACGGGGGAGAGGCCATCATCAACGCCGACCCGGCGGCCCAAACTACCATCACCGCCACCGTGGTAACGGCTTTTTCCAACACCGATGCCATCGCTTCGGGCAGTTGGGAAATGACCGGACAAGCGATGAAAGATTACAACAGTTTGGAACAGTTGGTTTTGAATGATTTCAAGGATAGCCAGGATCAGGGGAGGATGAAAACGGGGGCGAGCGTTGCTGGCGATAGTCCAATGTATGCTACCCAAATAGACACCAACAAGATTCTAGTGGCTTATTCGGATTATGATAATAGTTATTATGGAAAAGCGGTGGTGGCAACGGTTTCCGGGTCAACCGTAACCTATAGCACGCCGGTTACCTTTTATTCCGGCAATACTTCCTACATTTCCATTGCTTCACTTGGTACCGACAAAGCCATTATTGCTTATAGAAACAATTCTACAGGTTACGGCAATGCTATCGTGGCAACAATCTCCGGCACAACCATCACCTATGGAGCAGTAGCTCTGTTCTCTACTGTTATGAGTACTGCTTACATTTCCGTCGCTCAACTCGGTACCGACAAAGCGATTATTGCTTATGATAATTCTTCCAATTACGGCAATGCTATCGTCGCCTCGGTTTCCGGCACTACCATCACTTATGGCTCGGCGGTTCAGTTTTCCGTTGTCGCCACTTATATTTCCGCCGCCCAAATCGGCACCGACAAAGCCCTTATCACTTATGCTGGCGCTTCTTCTTATGGCAATGCTATCGTGGCAACAGTTTCCGGCACGACGATTTCCTATGGTTCAGCAGTAGCGTTTAAATCGGTGGCAACTTCCTTTGTTTCCGTCGCGCCGTTGGGATCTGATAAAGCCATTATCGCGTATCAGGCCGGAGGTGCGGGCTATGCCAGAGTGGCCTCAATTTCCGGAACCGTTGTTTCCTATGGAACGGAGGCGACTTTTAACTCCGCCTCTTCCCAAAGTGTCTCCTCCGCTCCGCTCGGCGCTGACAAAGCCATTATCACTTACCGGGATGACGGCGATTCCAGTTACGGCCATGCCATCACGGCCTCGGTTTCCGGTACGACGATTTCCTACGGAGCGGAATCAACGTATTTTTCCAACTATACATATTATACCGCGGTTGCCAAATCCGACACGGACAAAGCCTTGGTGATTGGCGCGTACAACGCGGGTGTATCAACCGGAAGAGTGGCGAGTGTTTCCGGGACAACGATTTCATTAGGCGCGGACGAGCCATTCGGATACTATTATGACACAGACTATTTCTATTTTTCCGCCGCTCAAATTGACACTGATAAGGTATTGGTCGCCTATCAGGGAGCGTTTGGAGCAGGTTTTGTCAAAGTGGGGACGGTTTCCGGGTCAACCGTAACCTACGGCGCGCCGGTTTCATTCTACACCGCCGCCGCCGAATATATTTCCTTGGTCAAGCTGGATACCAACAAAGCCCTTATTGCTTTTAAGGCATCAAGCAGCACCGGCAGTGCTGTTGTCGCTTCAGTTTCGGGAACAACCGTAAGTCTTGGAGCGACGGTAGCTTTCAATTCAACATATACAATATATGTTTCCGCCGCTCCGCTTGGAACCAACAAAGCTATTATTGCTTTCGCAGATAACGTCGATAGTTATTTCGGCCATGCCATTGTCGCCTCGGTTTCCGGCACTACAATTACTTATGGAGCAGAAACTATTTTTAATAGTGGCGCCAATACGTTATATATCTCCGCCACTCAACTTACTACCGACAAAGCTCTTATCGCTTTTTCTCCTTCTGCCAGCTATTACGGGTATGCTATTGTCGCCTCGGTTTCCGGTACAACCATTACCTATGGATCGGCGGTAAATTTCAATGCCGCGGCTACTTATTATAACTCCGTCGTTAAGGTTGACACTGACAAAGCTATCATCGCCTATAGTGATACCGGCGATAGTGCGTATGGCCATGCCATCACGGCTTCGGTCTCCGGGACAACGGTTACTTTCGGAGGGGAAACGACTTTTAGCGACGCGGCTATAACTCAAGCTCCCGCGCTGACCTCGCCCGGATCCAATCAAGCTTCCGTGGTCTATTGGCAAACCGGAGGCAATATTTATGTAAAAAATCTGGCGGTTAACGGAACCACTTTGTCGGCTGATGACGAAGGGCTGGATTTGGGTTCCATGTATGATGGCTATGGCGGTTCCTATCCCGCGGCCGCTTATGCCAATGACCACAGCTTGTATTACATAAGTTTAGATTCAAGTAACTATGGCGCCAATGTCCACCTCATTGAAAACCAATTCTCTCCCATCGACTCCCTCTACATCACCGCCACCACCGACACCAATCAACTTGATTCCTCCTACTGGACCAACATCAATTCCATTGCCGCCACCGAAACCACCAATGGAGAAACCATCGACTACGCCGTCTCATATGACGATCGTGCCACCTGGAAAATCTACGACAATACCGACGGAGACGCCGGCTGGCGCCCCATTGCCCGAAACAACTCCGGCACCTGGCAATACAACGCCAACACGGCCACCGGACTAACGAGCGTTACCTGGACAGCGGCTACCACTAACACCCAAGCCGGAGCCCTCGACCAAGCTATGCAAGTTACCGCCAATCAAATGACCGGCACGGAAATGAACGCCCTCACCGACGCCCAGCAGGAATCTTCCGGAGGCTACGCCGTCGGTTCCACTGAAACCCTGGATTTTGCCGTG
>Ga0172379_10001126_pt1 | contig 57055 bp, 35 predicted proteins | sample GrowelOW334metaG_FD_119756 | JGI IMG/M metagenome (GOLD analysis project Ga0172379, IMG submission 119756) | Groundwater microbial communities from an aquifer near a municipal landfill in Southern Ontario, Canada - Groundwater well OW334 metaG | ecosystem: Environmental > Aquatic > Deep... | reverse complement strand
GTAAACCTTGTTGCTTGCGGTAATGCCGGAGGCGGTGATGGGTTTGGCGGTGATGTCGGCGGTTGTGGATCCGGTCACTGAATAATTGTCTTTATCGGCGCCGGTCAGTGCGAGACCGCTAAAGGTCACGGTCTTGTCGTCTCCTGCGTGAGCGTTTGCAAAAGCGCCTGTGGCTCCTGAAACATCAAGAGCGACGTCATCGCCGGTGTAATATTTATTGTCGCCATCGGCGCCGGCCCCACCGGTGATCGCGCCCCCGCCGGTGTTGAGGGCGGCCGCGGTCGTGGTGTTGTAAACCTTGTTGCTTGCGGTAATGCCGGAGGCGGTGATGGGTTTGGCGGTGATGTCAACTGTGGCTGTGCCCGCTGTCAGATCATAATTTGCGGCCAGACCGGTTCCATTGTTCAGTTGGAGCGTGCTAAGGGTTACAGCCTTATCGTTTCCCACATGGGCGCTTGCAACCGTGCCGGTACCGGTCAGTGTGAGCGTTTCCGTTCCCACCAGGCCGCTTAGGGTGAAGATCGAGCTGCTCACGTTGGCGGATGCGTCATAAACTCGGGTACCGTCGATGTTGGCTGAATGTTTGGCGATGTTGGCTGTCGTGGCCGCTTCGTCCGAACTAAGGACGAACCTGTCGGCATTTGCACCGCCAAGCGTAATGTCGGTCACGGTGACTGCTTTGCCGTCGCCCGCGTTCTCATTGGCAAATTCGGCGGTATAGTCGTCAGGAGAAACGTCATAGCTGTCGAATAGATTTGCGCCTGCGAACGACAGAGTCACCTCCGCCGTCTTGTCGCCGTCGTAAACCTTGTTCACGCCTGCTGCGTTGACCGTCATGACGACGCGGGCATCATTATCGATCGTTCCGTCGCCGTCAATCGCCGAATCGCTGCCGATCGTATAATCGGTCGTGCCGCTGCCGGCATCCCGTCCGAGCTCAATATTGTTATAGGTTTCGTCATCCGGCAGGGATTGATTCGTGTCAGACAGGAGGATGAGGGTTCCGTCCGTCCAAGTCGTATTCCCGGCGTCAATATCCGAATCCTGATACAGGGCGCTCGCTCCCTGCACGGTGACCGTGTGAGCGCCCGATATGAATTTGCCGTTACTGACCACAAAGCGGCCCGTGACCTTCATCATGTCCTGCAGAGTCCACTCGCCGCCCGAGCCCGTAAAAGCGATATGGTAAAAGGGGGAAGTGGCGCCGTTGGCCTTGATTTGCTCTCCCGCGGCGGTCCCGTCGAAAGTGACCGTCGATGTGCCCGCATTGAAGGTGCCGGAATTAATCCAATCTTCGCGGACATTGATTTCGGTTGCGCCGCTGCATGTGAGGGTGACGCCGGAACCGATCTCCAGTGCTCCTCCCACGTCGATGGTGTGGGCGCCCACAGTATAGGTCGCCGAAGTGGTCGTTTTGGACAAAATCAGATCTCCTGCCGACGTAATGTTCTCGATCGTCGATGACGCCCCTTCGCTTGTGAGCGAAACATTGCCGTCGCGATACGTGATGATTTCATCGGCATTGAGGGGTTGGCTCCCGGTGCTTATCTGGATTTCACCGTCATTGTGCCACAGATAATCAACATACAGTTCCGAGCTGTCCGTTACCGCAAAAGTACGAACGGCATCTTCGGGCAGGGGCAGAGGGTTGCCGAGATCGATCAGGACCGTGCCGTAAAGTTCCTCGATATCTCCCGTCAGGCTAACGTCATCGCCGGCATAAAGTTCGAGGCTATAGACATCGATATCGGCAACGGAAATCCCGGAGGTTGCGGATTCCAGATACGCCTGATTCTCTGTCCCCGAAAGGGAAAAATCGCTGATGGCCAGGTTCCTGTTCGCTCCCGCAACGACCGCACAGATATCTTTTGCCTGCAGATGGTCGATGGACGCGGCCAGCGATGAGCCGGCCGCCGCAATGATCACTCCCGGCTGGAGGAATACGGGCGCTTCGAGCACGTCGTCGCCCGGCGAATTATAACTTGCTGTTTCTTTGGACGGCAGCGCTGCGGAAGGGGAGTGAACGGCATTTTGATCGGTGAGCGAAAGGGTGTGATACAGCGGACGGATCTCGATATCCCCCCAATCAGGGCCGCTCCCGTTCAGCGATCCCTCATTACCGGCCATATCATATTCATCGTAATCGGCCATGCTCAGGAGTTTGATGTTCGGCATCCCATTGAGAAGCGGGCCGATCCCCGCGTCATCGGGGCCGCTCTGATCCATTCTAATCCATTGGCCGTTGATGTAAGCCTCGGGAGTGAAGTGATTCATGACTTCCGAGAGGTCGCCGTTCAGATAATCAGTCAGCAGCGCCTTCAGGTCTGGGTCGTTCAGGGCGTCGACCATATCCTGATAAAATTCTTCGGGCGTTGCCTGTGAGGACTGGTAGGGGAAGAGCGGTATGGCATTGGCCATTCTTGTCGGGATGCCTGCGGCTCTCAGCAAACCGGTCAAGAGTTCGGTCGTGCTGCCGCACGAGCCATGGTAGCCCGACCGGAATTGCTGGTCGGAAAAAATCTCGTACCTTTCGAAAGTCTGTTCCCCATAAGCGGTGCGAAAGGCATTCCCGTCGTTCTGGCGCAGAAGCGTGAACCCTTCCTCGGTCGCGGTGATCTCGAAGAGCATCGAAGGACTATACCCTCCGCCGAGCGAAAGGACGTCCAAGCTGTTCTCCTTCAGCCATTTCAGAAGGGTATCCACGACATTCAGGTCCGTTCTGTCGCCGGCGGGAATCCGGCCGACGATCTCCTGCACCTTTGCCTTCATCTCGGGAGAGAGGGTTACGGTGAGGCTTGATGCCACATACGGGGCGAGGTCGGAGGAATAGGAGGCCGGGTAGTTTTGGGGGATCACGAGCTGGACGGCGTCGGGATAGAGGATCACATCATAATAAAGCCCCGTCACGCCGTTATAGGTGAAAGTTCCCAAGGAGACGGCATCCTGGAAGAAATCATTCATGGCATCGATGTCCGCGCGAAGGAGTGTCTTGCCCTGTACGTTGATGGTATATACGTACTCCCTCCGCTCGTCCCAGTCGTCGTCATTTGTGCCGTCGCTGTCGGAATCGTCGCTGTTGGGGTTTGTGCGGTATTTCAGGTATTCCTCGTAGTCGGACAGGTTGTCGTCGTCCGTGTCGGCCAAAGCGGGATTGGTCCCTAACGTCGTTTCCAAACTGTCCGGCAGACCGTCGGAATCCGTATCGGTCGTGGTGCCGCTGTAAATGGCGATCCTCAGGCCCGAATCGTCCGTAGATTTGACGAATCCCATGGCCAACCCGTCGGTGAACGCCTGGACCTGGTAAGTTTTGAACTCCGAGCCCGTCTTTTCCGCGCTGAGGGTGTAATCCTGCCCGGTGGGAACGTTGATGATAATGAAGGCATAGGTCGTAGCCTGCGACGTCAAGTAGAAGGTAGGCACGTCATCATCCGGATTAAAATAAACCGTTGTGATCCCGCTTATGGGATCCCCGTTCCCGTCCTCGAGGGTGGCCGTGATCCCGGGGCCGTACAGCACATCTTCTCCCGTCGAATCCAGCGTTACCCCCATCATCAAACCTTTGTCCGGATCCATCTCATCCTGGCCGTTGGCGTCGAGGAATGCTTCCAGCAAACCCATTAATCCGGTGTATTGGGCGCTTGTAAAGAGATAGACGCTATTTTCGGCCCGGGTCGAGGACTTGAAGCTGTAGTAGGTCTGGTAGCCGTCTTTGGTGACTTTGATGATCACCGGCTGCGAAAGGTTCACGCTTTTTAGCTCAAAATAGCCGTCCTTGGTCATGGTCACGGAGTAATCGTTGCCCACAACGCTCACCTCGGCTCCATCGAGATCGAGTGAATCCCCCTTCATATCATACAAAAAGCCCATCTTCGTGGAGGTCTCCGCGCCGATATTCCCATTGTTGGCATAAATCGAGAAGGTGTTTGCGCTAATGAACAGGGGGTAGTTTGCGCCGATGTCCTCTCCGGCGGTTAGGTCGAGGTCATCGGCCTCGATATTCATGAGGTCGCCGTCGTCGTTGGTCTGAGTGCCCAATCCGTCGATTGAGCCGGAAGCGTTCAGGACGACGTTATCGCAAGCGACCCATCCGATAAGCAGATCACCGTCGGCGTCCAGGTCAATCACTTTGCCGTTCGCGGCATTCTCAACGGAGGAAAGGGTAAGATCGGTAGTTCCCTGTTCTATATAGATATCGTTTGAGGTCGAATTTTCGGCCGATAATGTTGCGACGTTTGTCTTAATGCGGGTGCCGGAGGTTCCGATTCCGCTGCCGGCTTTCAAGTCAAGGGAAGCAGACGTGCCGGTAATGGTGTAGTTTCCCGAGCGGGTGATGGTTCCCGTCCCGTCATGCCAATCACCGGCTGTTGCGGAGTTATGGTCGGCGAAAAGATAGAGGGTGAAACCGTCGGCAATCGTGATATTGCCGTCAATCGTAATATTCCTAGTAGCCCAGACAGTCGTATTGATATTAAATGTGGCGGGACTCTCCGACGTACCCAATCCGATGGAAGCGTCTGTGGGGTCGAGAATTGCGGAGCCTTGCTTATAGCCCGGAGGGGCCCGGCCGCTCAGGATCCCAAAAAAGCCAAGCTGATCAAAAGCGCTGACATCGATAACACCGCCATTTCCCGCGAGATTACCTGCCGAAACATCAACGACGGCACCTTTATAGACTGTGGTGTTCCCGCCCTTGGAATTGATCCGGATTCTTCCGCCGTTCCCGACCAGGGTGGCGGCCCTTGCTTCCGTCCGTGACTCCGTATCCAGGATCGTACTTTTTTGGGACTCAATGACGATATCCCCGCCGGTCCCATTCTCATAAGCGTTGGCCGAAATGATCCCTTGGTGGAGTATGCTCAGGGCCTCAATGACGATCTTGCCGCCGTCGGGCTTCTCCGGGGAGCCGGGAGCGGCTATCTGCCGCTTATTGACGATCTGGCCCTCCGGGGCCCGGATCTCTATCTTAGGCGCCACGATATCGCCTTCATTGACGAAATCGGAACCGGTCACATGGGCTTTGACCTCCGTAGCCTCGATCCTTCCCGCATTACGGATAGGGGCCCCCTCCGCCAGCAGTTCGATGATTCCGTCGTGTTTGGCCCAGCTTTTGGCCTCGATGACGCCCGTGTTATTGATGGCATGATCGAATACCTTATTGAGGGTCTTGGCCGTCAGCGTGATCCTTCCTCCCGCCGCCGTGATCGTGCCGCTGTTTTTGATCCCGGAATCCATCCGTTTGCCGTCGGGTCCGAAGATCTCTTCCCGGACCCCTTCTTCGACCGCGACCGAAATCAGGCTTTGATCGTCCATGGAGACGGTCATCCGCTCGCCGGAGGCCAGAAAGATGCTTCCGATTTTTGCCTCGATGCTCGTCACGGCAAGCGTTCCGGAATTTTCAACGGCCTGCGAAAGGAGCGCGATATATCCGCCGGGCTGCGCTGCGATGCGTCCCGCGTTCGTGATAAATCCTTTTGCTTTGCCGTCTTTGTAAAAATGATATTGGCCGTTCACCGGGTTCGCAAAATTTTCGTAATCAATTTTCAGGGTGGATGCGATGAGCGACGCGACATTGACCCGAGCTGTTTCGCCGAAAGCGATGCCGTTGGGATTCACAAGCATTACGTTGCCGTTGGAATTCATCGCGCCGTTGATCGCGGAAATGCCGGAACCCGTGACGTAATTGAGAATACTTCCAGACGATGGCTGCACGATGTTGAAATTGAAGTTGACCGAATATCCGGAAGCGATCGAAAATTGAGACCATTCCACAATCGCGTTTTGAGAAGCGATGTTGATGTTGAAAGTATTTGCGACCGAGCGGTCAAACGCCACGTCTCCGGAAATGACTTTTTCGCCTGCGGGGAGGGGATTGGGAGAAACCGAAGGCTCCTCAGCGCACGAAGAAGGATCTGCGCAGGCCAAAACAATGGATGTTGTTATGAATAAAAAAGTAATCAACAACAACCAAGTCGCTAGAAATTTATTTCGAATGAGTACGTTTTTAATCTTTTACACCCTCGAAGAAACTATAACACGCAAAAACTAACTTTTCAACACATATTTATAACACTAATAGATACAATAAGTTAAAGATTGGCTGAAATCTGCATCCAAATCCGCTGCTTGTCGCCGTCAGAAGCCGTGGATCCGACAGGGTAAGCAAAATCGATTTTGAAAGAGACATGCTGAGGAAGGTTGAACCGGACCCCCCATCCGAAATCATTCAGGGAGTATGATTTTTTCCTGGTCCCGTCCAGACTATTCAGGTACCGGACATTTCCGTAATCGAAAAACGTGACGAGTTTCGCGGCGTCATAAAAGTTTGTTTTCGTGTACGGGATCCTCAGATCTTTCGGCAATGCGTAGACCGGAAACGACCACTCGGTCGTGCTGGAAAAACCGAAATCGCCGACCTTTTCTGCGGGAGGATAGCCCCGGGTGTTGATGATGCCTCCGATCTGGAACTGCTCGGTCGATGTCAGCGGACGGTTCGAACTCTGGAGCTGATTTTTACAGAGGATCGTCGATTTGAACGGCATGGGCTGCAGCCGGTAGAAGTTCATCACGTACTTCGTAAAGGCGCCGCCCGCCCCCACGGCCGTCGACTCCGGATCCTTGGCTTTGAGCCCTCCCATGAATTCCGGGACTCCCACTTCGATGCCGTTGGTCAAGATGCTGCGCCCTAACCGGTCCTCAAAGTCTGCGTCGATGCCCAGCTTTGCGACCCGCATCTTGTCTTCGCTGGTCTTGGCGCCCTGCTGGTAGTTGTAGATGTTTTTGACGTCAAACCCGGCGTTCAAATTGACGCTGTATTTTGCCTCGTCCAGGATCGATTGCGTCGCAAAGACGCTGAACAGCTCGCTATTGCCCCGAATATCCTGGGGCTTATAAGAGTCCAGCAAGTGCAGCTTGCTCCATAGCGCGGAGGCGCCAACCTTTAACGTGGAGGTCACCGGGACGACGTAACTGCCCCCGATGAGGCGATAGGCGCCGCCCTCGGACATCGTGTAGTTGAACTGAAAGATATCTTCGAGCCCGAGAAGGCTGTTGTGCGTCATGCCGAATTGGTAGCGGTCCCCCAGAATGTATTTGGAGCCGTAATTATCGTAAGTGAAGCCCGCATGGACCGGAAAGCTGTCTTTGACCTCTAAAACAACGTCCGTATCCCCGGCGGCCTTCCCCGGGACCAAAACTACTTTCGCGGACTTGTCCGGCTGCGAGTTGATCTTGCGCAAGCTCTTGGCGAGTTTGGTGTAGTCGAAAAAATCACCTTTCTTCAGAGTGATTTTTTTTTTAAACAAGGAGGCCCTGGAGTAGCGGTTTCCTTTCACCTCCAGGTTGCCCATCTTTCCTTCGATGACCTTGATCTCGAACCGGTTATTCTCGATCTTCTGAGGGGGGATGTAGGCGCGGGACGTCACGTAGCCCCTTTTCCGGTAGGCCTCAGTGATCAGGTCGGTCACCTTCTTCATCTCGGTCAGGGGGAGCTCCTGATTTTCGAAAGGCGCGGCGATCTTCCGGATCTCTTCTTCCGGGACGAGGGTCGCTCCGGTCACCACGATGCTTTTGATGAGCATCTTTTCGCTGGGAAGGGCGGGGGACTCCGGGGAGGGGAGTTTTTCTTGGTCTATGCCGGGCTTTTCTTTCTTCTTTTGGACCTCTTCCGTCAGTTTCTTGGACCGCGCCTCTAACTCGCGGGTCCTCTCAATCCCTCCCATTTCCTGGCTCGCGCTGGAATTCGGTGCCGCATAGCCAGAAGAATACGTCAAGGTCAAGGCAAAAATCAGCGACACGAGGAACTGCCCATGTTTCATGCGCACATTCCCAAAGTTAACTCCGACATGAACCCGTTCCGAGACAGCATAGGAAGGCTTCAAAATTAGAAATACCCCCTTTAAATACTACGGCTAATTTCTAATTTCTTTCATAGTCTACTTTAACCTCCGTAAAATGATACTTCTTTTTGTGTGGATATTCGCATTGAAAAAAAAGGAACAGAGAGTAAGATACTCACCGGAGTCATTCGAAGCAGTTCTGTTTTAACATCCAAAAAGAGGGGGGCGGTTATGCAAAGATTCGGATTTCTGGCGGTGATGCTCGTGTTGGGGTTGTCGCTCGCGGGTTGCGACGCTTGCAAGGATAATGTGGTGACTCAGCTGGGGGACAAGGTCGCGACCCTCGGAAAGTCCGGTCTTGAAAAAGAGAAGATTATGGCCGACCGCAAAGCTGCCCGCGCCGTGAAATGCGCGGAGCAAAAAGGACAGGAACTCAAGAAAAAGATGGGTTTCTAAATCCTGCAGCGGATCTGAATCGCGGACGACCTCGGCCCGGGCGCAAGTTAACAGAGCCCCGGGCGAGGTTGGCGGGAGGAGTTCTTGAATGAAGGGCCGGGTTTGGATGCTGCATTGCGCTGGTTTTTGGCTCGTTGCTTTTCTTGTTTGTGTTCCGGCCTATGGGGAGAAGGTTCGCTATGTCATCGACGGGGACACGGTCGTTCTCGAAGATAACGAGCGGGTCCGGCTGATCGGCATCAATGCTCCGGAAGTCGACCACCGGAAGTACGGTAAGACGGGACAGAAGTTCGGAAACGCCTCGAAAGCGTATCTCGAAAAGCTCATCGGCGGGAAGGACGTAAGCCTCGAAAGCGGCACCGAGGCCTACGACCGGTTCGGGCGCCGGCTGGCGTATCTGTATCTTCACGACGGGACGTTCGTCAACCGGGAAATGGTCAGGCTCGGTTACGCTGAAACCTTCCGCAAGTTCCCGTTCGAATTCAGGGAGGAGTTTTTCGCGCTCGAGGCCGAGGCCCGGAATAACCGGTTAGGCATGTGGGATGACCGCCCTTCGGATTGGTTCCGGGACTGGACGGAGGGCGCGGCCGAGTGGCTTCGGGAAAATTTCTTTAGGAATGCCCCATGAATCATCGCTTTGCCGTTCTGCTCCTTTGTTTTTGCCTTTCGCTGAACTCTCCCGCTCCCGGCTTCGGGGCCTCCGCCGAAGAAGAGACCGTCCAAAAACAAATCGAATTTACGCGAGAGCGCATCCAAAAGCACAAAGCTGAGCTGAGCGCGCTTTACGGGCAGTTTGCCGCCAATCCCTCCGCGGAAGTTTTTTCCAAGACCCAGCTCCTCCAGGTCAATATCCAAAAGGAACGCGGGATCCTCGGTAATCTGGATCTGGCGATGCGTGACGCGCGGGCCGCCTCGAGCTGGACGGCCATGCTCGACGACATGGCCAAAGAGTCGACCTTGATTTCGGCGGGCGCCACAGCGCTCTACAGCGTCGCGAGCGCGGGAAAGTGGATTTTTGGAGCAAGCCAGGAGGATATTTTTGGCGAGAGCTGGCAGAATGCCGAACATCTGAATGCCAACCTCTCGAACGAGGCCAAGAGCATCATCGAGGAGTCCGGGGCCGTTCGCAAAGCCCTCAGCCAGATTCAGGGCAAGGTCGACAGCGGCGCCGCGCCGGCCGATGTCGAAGCCCTCCAAAAGGAATTGACCGATCGGCTCAACCAGCTGAACCAACGCGCCGCGAAAGTCAAAGAAGCCATGAAGTTCATGGTCCGGGTCTATAAGGCTGAAAAACAAAACCTTCCGGCTTCGACGGTTTTTTGGGGCGAGGACTTTATGGGACGTTACGTGGACCGGATGCTCAAGGAGATCGACTCGGGCGCCATCGTCAGCATGGTCTGGGACCTCGTGGAAGGGCGCCTCGACAAGGTGCTGATCAAACTCGTCAAGCCGATGGTCAAAACCGCAATCGGAGATTACCTCGCGAAATCAAAGGGCGGTTCGGCCTTGACGCCGCAGATCATCGACGACCTCGTTTTCTCCATTCTTTTTTCGAGCAGCGGCGGAGGCGTCCAGAAGGGCGTGACCGATAAGCTGAAATCGAAGGCCACGGGAGTCCTGATCGAAGGCACAGTCAAAGGCATCATCGAGGTCGAAGCCCAGGCGTCTTTTGCAAAGGCCAATGTTCAGGCCTACGGGGCCCTGAAGGAAACCCTTGCGGCGATGCCCAAAGACGCCAATTTTGCGGACAAACTGGCGATTCAAACCGCCACGACCGAGAAACTTGTCAAACAGCAGGCCCACAGTATCGAATACAGCGCCCGCACGAAGGCCGATCAGTACGTCAAGGCCGGCAAGGTCATCAAGGACATCTGGGAACTTGCCCTGAAAGACGCCGTCGGGGCTTACCTGAACAGCGGTACTTTTACCGACGCCATCAAGAGTGCCAACGAGGCCTGCACGGGCTGGCGTGAGACCTACCGGAAAAACAAAGACGACATGATCGAGACCGAAGACGAGTATGTGAATTCCAAGTGGTTTTCGGGAGGGCGTACCATGCCGGTCGGCGTTCCGCCGAAGACAGAGGATGCCGATCCGTCTGAAGTGGCCCGCGATAAGTTCTCAAAAGCGGATCCCGACGCGGCGGTCCAAACCGTCGAGGAAGTCCGGGAAGATTACAAAACGCCGGAAGCCCAAAAAGGGGGTTTGACCCTGGGGGAGGTCCAGAGCAACGAACAGCAGATGTTCGACATGGTCCTTTCGGGCAAAATGCCGCCTTCGGGAATCATTTATGCGGATGTCCAGAATCTGACCATTGCCAAAGTGTCGGAACCGTGCACTCAAATGTCGCGGGAGCATAGCCGCGTTTCCAATGAGGCAAGCCAGAGGTGTGAAGCCATCTTTCATGCCAGGCCCCTCAGTATTCCCGCCTGGAGGGCATGCCTGAACGGGCTGAGCGTCCTTTGGGAAGCTCATAACAAGGCCTTTAAGAGCTGCTGGCAGTCGAATGTGGTCAACTCGTATAACGGATATGCCCAGTTTCGCGCAGGCATGCTGACCCAGCTCTTCAAAAAGCTGGACGCAGACCACAAGCGTCGTCTCGGCATGGTTCGCGAAGACCTGCAGCCTGCTTCAAGCTGGGCCGGAAGTTGGGAATCGTTGGTCAAGGGGCTCCAGGAAGTCATGGGGGGGCTTGCCGGGATCGGTTATTTTCGTGAGCTGGAGCCTCTCCCGGATCTTCCGGCCCCCGCCGTCCAGGTTCCCGAAGTGACCTATGATGTGGCGAAGAACAAAGAGGTTCTGGAGGTGATCCGCAAGATGGCTGATTTGGCTCAGCGCGTCGATTTTGAGAAGATCGACAAGGCTTTGAGCGAAGCGGATTTTACCTGGGAGATTCCCCAGTGGCTATGGGATCCGGTGTTCGTTTACGACCAGGTGACCGTCAATCCAAATCTGAATACGAATTGGACGAGCGTGTGCGGCGACTGGACGACTGTCATGTGTTCGGGCCAGAGGGCGGTGGAGGACACAGCTCTGACCGAAAGCATCCGGAAAATTTACGAAGCCAATCCGGATATCCTGCAGGGCCTGGCCCTGAATCTGGGCCAGTATCCGCCTTTTGCCGCAAAAGATTATTACAAAAAACTTTCGGCTTTTTCGATTGATAAAGCGCTCTCGCTTTATCAGTCAGCCCTTCAGGCCGGCTCTGGGGCAGCCGGGCAAAGCGCCGAGGTTAGCGGCCTTGTGGCTGAAATGGCTCAGAGCGCGCAACTGCCGCCCTCCGTCTTTGGGGTTTTGTCGCTTTACGAGGTCTTTTTTCAGCCGTGGCGGCTTCTGCGCGGAATGAATCCTGGCCTCGCCGCCAATCGGCTTAACCGCGACACAGAGGCGTTCAAAAAAGAGCTCGAGGAATTAGAAAATAAATATCAGAGCGAGAAACGGATGGCTGTCCAGAAGGATCCGGCCACTCTCGAGAAGGGCATCGAAAAGTTGAAATCGGCCTACCGGGATTACGGCCGTGCCTATGACGAATATTACGCCTATCTCAGAGATTATTTCCCCGACAGGGAATTTCCGTATTTCGAGATGCCTGATCTGAGCGGGTTCGAAATGCAGGCTTATGGCGCTCGTGCCGGGCAGGAAGAGACGGCGCAGAAATTTAAAACGGCCGCCAAGGGGCTTGAGGAAATGAAGGAAGGGCTGAAGCGGATGGAGCAGGGCGACGAGCAAATTCTCCGGCAGTTCAACGAGGTTGAGGCCAAGCGGCAGGCTGTGGTTCAGGGTCTTCGCGCCTACTGGGATGCCCACAAAAACGACAAGGATCTCGGCCCTGCGGCGAAGGAACTCGAAAAGGCAAAGAAAGCCTATGAGAGCATCTCGTTCGATTGGGCGATTCCCGACCACAACCTTCCGAAGAAGATCATGGCTGCGCGGATGGGGGCCGGCGGCTCGGATTGGTTTGCGAAGATGCAGGAACTCGAAAAGGAGATTCTCGAGGCCCTCCAGCGCAAACAGGAGGAGCAGACTTATTCGAATTATCAGCTCACCAATCCGAGGCTCAACAGCTACGACCTCAAGAACGCTTTTGGAGAAGTGGCTATTCTTCCCGAACAGCTGCAGCAGGGCAAGTTGGTGTTCGGCGGCTGGCTCTCTCACATCGACGGGATCGACAAGATGTTTTTCTCTGAAGATGGAGGAGGGGGCTCATGGAGGGAAATCCCTGTTCAGCAATCGGTCCAGATCGAGATTGTGCCGGCCGCCGGACGGCCTTACAAGCCGGTGCTCAGGATCAAAACCAAATTATCGCAGGAATTCACGCTCCCGTTTTTTGACAACGTCCAGGGGATCGTTTTCCGCGATGCGGACTTCCGCAAGCTTGTCCAGGATACGGTTGTCCAGATTGCCAATGCGTATGAGCAGCAGAATGCAGGGCTGTTTTCGGATTTGATTGCCGGCGATTACCTCGGAGACAAGAATTTTTTGGCCGAAGGCGTGCGTTTCGATTTTGAAATGTTTGCCGATATCCGCCTGAAAATCTACATCAACCGGATCGAAAAGCGAAGCGACCTTTTTGTGGCGGAAACGAAATGGGACAAGAGCCAGGTGCCTCGCAAGAGCGGCCAGGAACAGAAAACTTCGGGGCAGACGACGATGATGTTCGTGCTCGAGGATGGAAAGATGAAGATCAAGAACCTGCGCGGCAACCTGATCTATGCGACACTGTCGCCGCAGATCGCCGAGGCGAGCGGCTTGAGCCAGACGGTGGTCGAGCAGATCCGCGAGGCGGAGGTCGAGCGCAATCCCGTTCAGCCGGGCGCGGGGACGACGCTTGATGACGGCGGCGTGACCCCGGAAAGCACAGGGGCCCCGCTTCAGGTCCGAAACGGCACCATGACCGATGGGGGGGGCTTGAGCGGCTACGATTTTACGGGGAACGCGACGGTCGCCGCCGGCGGGGCGGGTGACGTTTATCTCGAGATCAATATTATTTGGACGGAGGCCGGTGTGACGATGCAGCAAGGCGGAGGTTCCTTCTCTTCGCTTACGACCGCCCCCGATTCCGGCTACGTCGCCGGCAATGTCTCCGCGAATGTCGGATCCGTCCATGTCTTCATCACCCGGGAAGGCTATTACGGAAAAATGGAAGTCCTCACCTCCGACGGAGTCCCGGGAGGAACCTGCACGTTCCGGTACGCAGTCCAGACTGACGGCAGCAAGAACATCCGGACTTGACGCCATGACCTTCGTCCGCGGAATTCCCTTTGCATTTTTTTTGGCAGTGCTTTTTACGGGAGCGCCTGCGCCGGCTCGGGCCGAAAACGGGAGCGGTGGGTCGGAGCCCCGTGCGGTCGAAGCTTTCCACAAGGAGCTCGGCCTTGCGGCGCGCCGCGCGGCCGGACTCAAAACCGATCGCCTCACCAAAGTCAAAGCAATCAACGATTCCTACCGCCTGACCGCCCAGGCCGTTAGGGTTCTGGATGGCTCCGGAGATCCCCGGGAGGCGATCGCGCTTTTACGCGAAGCCGTCCGGAAGCTGGATTCCAATCGCCTGGCCTATCTTCTCCTCGGGGCCATTTTCGAAAAGGCGGACCAGCCGGAAGAGGCCGCGCGGGTGTACGCGGATTTTTACCGCTACAGCCTGGCGCTTTCGCCCGTGGAAAACCAGCTGATCGGGCCGCAGGCCTTGGAGGTATTTCGCGAGTATGTAGAAATACGTTTCCGGCAGTGGGGGCGCTCTCTTCCGGAGCCGAAAGTGCCGCTGGGGGTCCGCCGGGCGCGCTCGCTGACCCTGTTGGAAAACTCTGGGATCGCGCGAAAGCTTAACTTGATTCTTCCGATCCTGGCCGTCGGCGGGCTTGTCCTGCTCATGCTTCTGCGCGTTTCCGGTCTTGAAGTCCCGGCGCTTCTAGGCTATTTTCTCGGGCGGCTCTATCTTCTCGCGGTTCTCTCGTACGCTTTATGGGCCGCGCATTTTTATCTCGGACTTCCTTTTTGGGGTTCCATGGAAGCCGAATTCGGCAGGGTGGGAGGATTCGGTTTTGCGGCGGTGACGGTTTTGACGGCCATGCGATACTGGCGCGACGAGCGGGCGAAAATCACGGAAGGGTTGGCGGCTTGTCCTCATTGCCGGGCCGTCGTTTCGAAACTGTGCGTCGAGTGTCCGGAATGCAAGCGGCGGTGGTCCTAAAGGCGTGTTCGGGACCGGCCTGCGTGAAGGTTCGAGGTTCGTGGTGCAGACGAGGGATGAACAGGCTATAATGCTCCGGCCCGCAAGGGGTTGGTGAACAAGATTCGCGGGTTAAGAAGGGGACGGCATGCCGATTTCGACACGGATTTTTTGGGCGGTGATCTTGGTGGCGATGGACTTGATGGTTTTTTTGGCGCCCTTGACAGCGGGGGTCATGGTGTATGTGCTGATCGCGCGTCCCGCATGGTTCAAGCGGTTTGTGGATGATCTGTACGCGGGAACTTAAACGAACGAAATAAGATCGGGAGCCGCAATGAAAAAGCGTTCAGGAACGGTTTCATTTTTTACGGCAGGGCTCCTCTGTCTTTATTGCGCAGCGGCGCATGGCGGCGTTTTGAGCGACCCTGATACCCTTTCCCAAGGGGTGAAGCTGGCGTTTGAGTCCTCCGAAAAAGTCCTTGAGGCCAAGGGCAACGCGCAGGAAGGCTTGCAGAGCTTTGCCTATGAAAAAATGTATGACCTCATGGCTTGGAAAGTCGGCGAGCGGGAAAAAGAGGTGTTTGCGGGGCTTGTGAAGGAAGGCGAGTGGAAATCGTACTGGCAGGGGCAAATGAACCTCTGGAAAAAAGTCTATCAGTCGACCGGGAAAGCCCTGGAGGGAATCGAGAAGATTTGCGAGGGTAATTACGACGAGGCAGCGATCAGCTTTTTCTATGCCGCGGCTGAGGCGGTGGATCATCCGGTCGTCAAATTGGCCTGTGCAGCTGCCGTCATAACCCTTGAGTCCTACAAGCAGGTCAAAGACACCGGAGCTGCCCTTCAGATCGAAGCCCTTTATGGCAAGGTGAACTCCGACCGGCGGCTTCTCGGAGCGATTGATCCCAATACCGATCAGCCAGCCCAGATTGAAGCGACGGCCGACAACGCCGACTATTTTTTTGACCGCTATGTCATGACCGATGAAGGCATCCGGGACATGGTCAAGACTTATGTGACGAAAGTGATCGGCGACACGTGGCCGGAGCAGAGCTGGAGCGCCTGGCTGTCGAGCTGGATGGCCGTGGGTTCGGGGCAGGATACCGCTCGCAGCGCCGAGACACTGACCCTTGCTACCGAGTTCCGGGACAAAGCGCGGGCCTGGATCATGACCCTGATCAAGGACGTCAACAAACAGGCGAAGGTGGCTTGGGCCCAGGCGCGCTTACGGCAAAACCGGGCTGATTTTGCAAAGTATGTCCGGAGCATCGGGCTCCTGGAAGGAGATTTTAGCCGCGCGCTCCAGGAATACGAGTCCAAAAAAGAACTCCGCCAGCAGGTCCCCAAGTGGAAGCAATGGCTGGCCGAAAGTCCTGCAGCGCTCAAGAAGGCTTATGAGCTTGCCAACAAGCCCAAGAAACTTTACGAGGCCAGAAGCCTTTATTCGACCTGGGATTCTAGGATGCGCGAGTCGACGAGCGGCGCCCATGTCGTCGGCGAGATGGACTTGCGCAAGAGCCTTCAAGCCCAGCAACAGGCGTGGTGGAAATTCGAAAAGGATTTGGACGCGCTTCTCGAAAAACAACAGGAAACCGTCCGCAAGGACCCTTCGCTGGTGGCGGAGGAAGACGGCAAGGCGATCCCGGGCGACGAGAAGGGGTATTACAATGAGTGGTTTGCCCCCCTCCTCGAGCCCTTCGACGAATGGAGCCCTTCTTCTCCCGAGGCCGTGAAGGCCGTTGTGCTCGACGCCCTGAACGGCGGAGACTTTACCAAGTCCTATGAGAAGCGTTCCGAGTGGGACAACGCTTCGTCGAAAGCAATGGAAAAATATTTCGATACGGATCTGGCGGAAAAACTCAAAAAAGCCCTGGAGGAGGCGAAAGCCGCTCCAACCGAAAAAATCCGGGCGCTGCAGGAGGAGTACGACCGGCGAAACGCGGAGAACGGGTCTTTGGGCCAAAAGGCTTCTGCGGCGTCGGTGACCGATGACGAATCTTTGAAGCAAAGTTTGGCGTCCGCGATGAGGAGCAACTATGACCGGATGGAAAGGATCAAGGCCGAAATTGCCGCGATCCAGACTGATATGGGAGAAATGGATTCCGCCTATTGGATCGCCGAGAAGGTTCGCTACAGCCTGAAGGATTTCGCCTACAACATTCGAGGCCAAGCCGACAAGGAGATGCAGGACCTCCAGACTGCCTTCAGCGAGCTCAAGGAGAGGCGTATCACCGAGTGGTATACGTACCTTTCTTTGTTCCGCGAAGTTCAGGACAATATGCCGGTTGATGCCATTTTGGGTGAGGGTACGCCCACGGCGGCTGATGAAAGGTATCGCACTTATCTGGCGCCGATCGAAGAGGCCCTTGCGGCGGCCAAGGCCCATACGTTTGACGGCATCGGGGCCTTTGATACGGCCAAGGGAGTGTACGAGCTTTTATGGGACATGAGCGGCCGGGCCTCGATGATCGGCGGCGGCGGGTTTGATCTGTCCAACGCAGGCCCTTCCCTGAGTGGCATGGAGCAGGAGTTTTCCCTCTGGCGAACCGCGGCACGGACGCTCGAGGGGCTGCCAAAACTTCCGGCTCAAGACCTCAACGAGATCAAAATTCTCGCTCAGCCCGAGGGGCTCAAGGAATCTCTCCGGGATCTCAAAGCCCTCGACGAAGCGGCTTCCAAGCTCGCCGCGTTTATCCAAAAGGCGAACGACAAGATGAAAGAGCTCGACCGGGTCGTGTCCGAGGAGAAAACCCAGCGCGAAGAAGCTGCCGCCTGGATCAAAACGCAATCGAAAATGGTTGAACATTTTTTTGCCGAGCAGGTGGCCAAGCAGGTCCTCAAGCTCGTGGGCGGCGACTACGAGATGGCCATCAAGACCGAAAGCGACATGATCCTGGTGATGAAGCCCTACAAGCACTACCTGATCGAGTCCGAAGTCCGCTCGTATGCGGACGGCATCCGGCAGGATTGGGAGAAGTATTCCGGATATCGCTTTATCAAAAATAACGCCCCTCAGGTGATGAACATGCTCGAGGGGCTGTTGAAGCTTTCAAAAATCAAGCCGGCGGGTGAGGAAAATTTTGTGGTGCCGTCGGGCGATTCGGAGATTACGATTTGGAAAAGCAGCGTCGACAAGCTCAGCCAGGCGGCCGACGGCGTGAAATCGGACGCGAGCGACCATGAATTCAACATCCAAATGATGTCGGTAACGACGGCGGTTCCGGGAGCGATCATTAGCAGCGGGGACAATGACATGCCGTATGCGACGGACACAAGTTATAAGCAGAACGCTGCCGCTTATAATCATTCGTTGGGACAGGCGTACATCGCGGTCCTTGAAAAACTGCAAAAAGTTTTTGACGAGAGAAAAAAATATCTGGCAGAACACAAGACCCAAGGCCCTCAGGGGCCGGGAGGACCCCAGGATAAACCGGGCGGCCCAGGCAATCAGCCTGCCGATCAACCGGGTGGCCCCGACAATCAGCCAGCCGGAAAGCCGAAAGACGGGCAAGGTCCGGGAGAGGGGCCGGGACAACCCGGCGGCAATGGTCCTGCGGGCGGTGCGGGACAAGGCGGGGCCGGCCAAGGGGCATTTGCAAGCCCCGGGAGATCGTCAGCCTCCTCCGCTTCCGAAGAGTATGAAATCCAGGACCCGCGCATCAATTCGAAGAGCGTCCGGAACTTGTCGGGGGAGGTCATTCTGACGAGCGGGGACCTCAGATCGAACGCCGTCGAAATTACAGGACGGTTGAACGTGCTCGACCGGGTCGACAAAATCCTCGTTTCCAATGACGGCGGACGGGCTTGGGAAGAACTGCCCAAGAGCCAGTCCATTTTTTATACCTTCGTGCCCATGAGCGACCGGATTTACGAGGTGATCTTCAGGATCAAAACGACCGATTACGAGGAAGTGACCCTGGAGCCTTTCCGCAACCTCAGCGGGATTCTCTACCGGAACATCGATTACACCCAGCTCGTTACGGAATTTGTCAAGTCGATCTCGGAGGCTTACGAAGCGCAGAATTTCAGCCGTTTTTCCGAGTTGGTTTCACGGGACTTCATCGGGAACCGTGTGTTCCTCGAGGAAGGCGTGCGGTTTGACTTCGACATGTTTGCGAATATCCGTCTTACGATTTTCATCAACAAGATCCAAATGCGAGAAAACTTGATCATCGCCGACACCAAGTGGGACAAAACCCAGCTTCCCAGGGGCACCGGCGAACAACAGAAAACCTCGGGGCAGACGACCATGACCTTTATCATGGAAGACGGGAGGCTCAAGATCTACAACCTCAGGGGAAATCTCATCTATGCGACTCTGTCGCCGCCGATCGCCGAATCCAGCGGTTTGAGCCAGACGGTGGTTGAGGAAATCCGGCAGGCGGAAGAGGAACGAAATCCCGTCCAGCCGGGCGCCGGCGAGACCGAGGACGCGGGAGGGACTTCGATGGGAGCGCTTCTTACGACTCGGAACGGCTCGATCACCTCGGCGCCTCCGCCGCCGCCTGACGACGTTCACGGCTTTGATTTTTCCAACAGTGCGGAAGTTTTGGTCAACGCGGGAGATTTCAATTATGTGAACGGCGACACGTTTGAATCCGTCGGGGTTTCGTCCATTCAGGTGGTAACCGGCACGTACACCTATGACAACCTGACGACGGCTCCGACCTCCGGCTACGCCGCCGTCACGCCCTTGGCCGTCGGAGATGTGGTGGCTTTCAAAACGGCGGAGGGATTTTACGGGAAAATGAAGGTGACCGGGATCACGAACAATCCGCCGGTCAACGACAACATCCAGTTCCAGTATGCCGTTCAGACTGACGGCACCACCGGGCTTCGGACGGCCTAGTCCGTCTGCGCTAGGGGATAAGTCATTTCGGCACGGTTATTGCCTTACTAGGGTTGTAGCGACAGCAGGACCCCGACTCCGGCTTTGGGAGGACAGGATCGGGGAGGAATGACCAAACGATTTTGTCCTTTCCATGACATTTTTGTGGGGCGGGCGTGAGACCATCGATTCAAAACAAAGGAGACGGCCATGTGTGATTGCAAGTGTTGTGATTGCGGATGCAGCAAATCGGTCGATGTGACCAAGATTTTCGGCAGTAACGTTTTTAACGACCGGGCCATGAAGGAAAGGCTCCCGAAGGAGACTTACAAGGCCCTCAAGAAAACGGTCCAGCAGGGGATTCCCTTGTCGGCGGAGGTCGCCAGTGTGGTGGCCAACGCCATGAAGGACTGGGCGATCGAGAAAGGGGCGACTCACTACACCCATTGGTTCCAGCCGCTGACCGGCAGGACGGCCGAAAAACACGACTCCTTCATTTCTCCTACCGAGGATGGCGGGGTCATTATGGAATTCGGCGGCAAGCAGCTTACCCAGGGAGAGCCCGACGCCTCGAGTTTCCCGAGCGGCGGACTTCGCTCGACTTTCGAAGCGCGGGGCTACACGGCTTGGGACTGCACGTCTCCGGCCTTTCTGAAGGAAGACGCCCTGGGCAACGTGACCCTCTGCATCCCTACGGCTTTTTGTTCCTACACCGGGGAAGCTCTAGACAAAAAAACGCCGCTTCTTCGATCGATGGAAGCGGTCAGCAAGCAGGCTGTGCGCGTCCTGAGGGCTATGGGCTCCAAGAGCGTCACCCGTGTGACCGCGACGGTCGGCCCGGAGCAGGAGTATTTCCTGATCGACAAGAAATACTACGATCAGCGCCTCGACCTCATCGTCTCGGGGCGTACGCTCTTCGGAAGCGCGGGCCCCAAGGGTCAGGAGCTCGAAGATCAGTACTTCGGGGCCATCAAGGACCGCATCGCGGCCTTTATGAGGGACCTCGATGTCGAGCTCTGGAAGATGGGAATTACTTCGAAGACGAAGCACAACGAAGTGGCCCCTGCCCAGTTCGAAATGGCGCCGATTTTCTCCACGACGAACATTGCGGCGGACCACAACCAGCTCGTGATGGAGACGATGCAGAAAGTGGCTTTGCGCCATGATCTCGTTTGCCTGCTCCACGAGAAGCCGTTTGCGGGCGTCAACGGCTCGGGCAAGCATAACAACTGGTCGCTTGCCACCAACGACGGCGTCAACCTGCTCGAGCCGGGGAAGACCCCGCATGAAAATCAGCAGTTCCTGATTTTTGTGAGCGCGCTCATCATGGCGGTGGACCGTCATGCCGACAAACTGCGTGCCAGCTGCGGAAACCCCGGCAACGACCTGCGCCTCGGGGCCAACGAGGCTCCGCCGGCCATCATCTCGATTTTCATGGGCGACGAGTTCACGGAAATTCTGGAGGGCATTGCCAAGGGAAAAAAGGTCGAGGCTCGCGGCCAGAGTTTTCTCCATGTGGGGGTCGATTCTCTTCCCGAGCTTCCCATGGACAACACGGACCGTAATCGCACGTCGCCGTTTGCCTTCACCGGCAACAAGTTCGAGTTCAGGATGGTCGGCTCCTCGGCCTCGATTTCGGGCCCGAGCATTGTGATCAACACGATCGCCGCGGAGGCGCTCGACGAGATCGCCACTCGCCTCGAGAAGGCCGGGAAAAGCAATCTCAACAAGGAATGTCAGGCCATCTTGCGCGACATCGTCAAAAAGCACGGCCGCATCATTTTCAACGGCAACAACTACTCGGCGGATTGGGTCGCCGAGGCCCGTAAGCGCGGACTGCCGAATATTTCGAGCGGGGTCGAAGCCCTTGCCGCCATGGCCACGCCGGAGGCCGCGAAGCTCTTCGAGAAATATCGGGTTTTGTCGAAAGAAGAACTGCATGCCCGGTATGAAATTTATCTCGAAGCTTACATCAAGCACGTCAATATCGAGGCCCAAGCTTCGGTGCAAATGGCAAAACGCCAGTTTCTTCCGGCGGTGATGGGGTTTGCACAGCAGCTTGCGGGCGGGATCGCCCAGCTCAAGGCCGCTGCGGCTCCTGCGAGGGTCCAGAAGGAGCTTCTCGCGAAGGTCACCGCTTTGCTGGAATCGGCGAGCGATGAGACCGGAACGCTCGAAGAGGCGATTGCCAAGACGCATGACGTGGAGGACATCGTCAAGCGCGCCGCGTCGTTTCGCGACAAGGTTGTTACGGCGATGAACGCGCTGCGCAAAGACATCGATGCGCTGGAAGGGATCCTGCCCTCGAAGCTTTGGCCGGTTCCGACTTACGCGGAGATGCTTTTCAAACTGTAGACTTGGGAATTGGGGTCACACCTATTTTACAAACGTAAAGAAAATAGGTGTGACCCCAATTTCACATTTCACTTCTCCCTGCTTTCCTTTTGGTTGTTTCCTCTCTATAATTCTTCTTCATGAGCGCGATCCAGGAAATTCCAGTGATTCTCAATAAGAACGCCGGGCGCAAGTCCGCCCTGGCGCTTTGGCTGGAAAGGCTCGTCATTCGTCCGGACGTCGTTGCGAAGGAATGGGCCTGGACCGGCCAACAGATCGAACAGGCCGTGATCGAGGCCTTCCATGATCGCGGGGTACGTGCAAGGCTCTTTGTCACTCAGTCTCCGGGGCATGCCACGCAGATCGCACAGATTCTCCTGCGCCAGGGAGAGCCCCTGATTGCGGTGGCCGGCGGCGACGGGACCATCAACGAAGCGGTCAACGCCCTGGCCGGCTCCAAAACGGCGGTGGGCATTCTGCCTCTCGGGACCGCGAACACCTTTGCCATCGAGCTCGGGATTCCCTTTTCGATCCCCGGGGCCGTCGAGATCATCATGCAAAAGAAGGTCCGAACCATCGACCTCGGCAAAGCCGGAAATCATTATTTTATGATGGGGGCTGGGATGAGCTTCGATTCTCACGTGATTCGGAAAATCCGGAGCCATGAGAAACGTTCTCTGGGGTCGGTGGCCTATATTCTGACCGGAATCAGCGAATCCTTGCGCTATTCTTTCCCGAGGCTCCGCGTCGAATCCCACGACGGCCTCGGGGCCATCAAAAGCGACGGTTACCTCGTGATCGTTTCCAACGCTCGGTTTTACGGCGGCTGTTTTAAAGCGGCGCCGAGGGCGCTCCTTGACGACGGACTGCTGGATGTGATCGTGATGAAGAAAAGGCGGGTTTGGGATCTGCTCCGCTACCTTTCGGTCATGCGCAAGGCCGACATTACGCGCCTTAGCGATGTCGACTATTTCCAGTGCCGGAAGTTCTGCGTGACCGCTGAGTCTGAGGTCGAGATCCACGTAGACGCCGAGGTTGCGGAGAAGACCCCCTGTACCTTCGAATGCATTCCCGGCGCCCTCAAAGTAATCGTCCCCGGCCATGCTGTTTGAGCCCGTCGCAAGTTTGCCGGCGGGCCTTCAGGCCGGGCCGTGCGAAAAATCGGCGGCGCTCGACCTGCCTGGGGATTTTGAGCTGAGCGAAGAATTTGCGGCCGCCTTTGAAGCCATCGAGTATACCCGGGATTGCTTTTGCGTGACCGGCGAGGCCGGAACGGGAAAGACGACGCTGCTCAAATACCTCCGCCTGAAAACCCAAAAGCCTTATGTGGTTCTCGCGCCGACAGGCATTGCCGCGATCAACTGCTACGGGCAGACAGTCCATTCCTTCTTCAAATTTCCGCATAAGCTGATCCATCGGGAGCAGATCAAAAGAATCGCAAGGATGGGGAAAATTTTTTCCCGGCTCCGGCTTCTTATCCTCGACGAGGCTTCGATGATGCGTGCCGATCTGCTCGACGGCATCGATCACGCCCTGCGGGTCAACCGCGGCCGGCCTGAGGAGCCGTTCGGAGGGGTGCAGGTGGTGCTTTTCGGCGACCTCTTCCAGCTGGCGCCGATCGTCGACCGGGAACTCGCCGCGACCTACGGCGAGTTCTATGAAACGCCGTATTTTTTCAGTTCGAAAATTTTCAAACAAGTCCGGTTCGGCCGGCTCAACCTGAGAAAAATTTACCGGCAAAGCGACCTCGAGTTCAAGACCCTGCTCAATAAAATTCGGAATAAAACGTTCGTGCAGGAAGATTTGGACCGGCTCAATACCCGGGTGGATCCGGATCTGTGCGAGTCGTGCGGGGACCGGATCATTCTGACGCCGACGAACGCGGCGGCCCGTGCGATCAACGAACATCGCCTCTCGGAGCTCGAGGGGGAGGTGTTCACCTATTCGGCCGCCGTGACCGGTGACTTTGACGAAGCCTCGTACGCGACCGAAAGCGCGCTCCGGCTGAAGATCGGGGCGCAGGTTCTCATGGTTAAAAACGATCCCGAGAAGCGCTGGGTCAACGGGAGCGTCGGGGAGGTGACCGGCCTGACGGAGGACTCGATCGAGGTGCGCATCGGCAACAGCGTCTATGCGATCGAGCCGGCCCTGTGGGAAAAAATCAAATACCGGTTCGACAAGGAGACGGGGCAGATCAGCGAGGAGGTGATGGGCTCCTTCGAGCAGTATCCTCTGCGCCTGGCTTGGGCGATCACGATCCATAAAAGCCAGGGGCTGACCTTCGACCGGGTGATCGTCGACCTCCACCACCGGGCCTTTGCCCACGGGCAGGTGTATGTTGCGCTCAGCCGCTGCCGCTCAATGGAGGGGCTGATCCTGCGAAGGCCGGTCACGGCCCGCGATATTATTTTTGACGAGCGGGTTCAGACCTTTACGGACGCGTTTTCGCGCGCCCAAGATACGGCCGATTCAGGAGATGACGAAAAGGCCTAAATAACGTAGAATCCACATGCCCGGAGTTTATGGGAAACGCTTGTTCTTCAAGAGAAAGAGAAGGGGAGTCCCGATGATGAAGCTTGCCAACACGCTGGTGGTTCTCGACGTCGAATCCACCGGCATTTGGATCGAAAAAGACCGCATCATCGAAATCGCGCTCGTCAAGTTCCGCCCTGGCGGGGAGAAGGAGACCTATGAAACCCGCCTGAATCCCGGCATGCCGATCCCGACTCCGGTGACGGACTTGACGGGGATCCGCGACGAGGATGTGCGCGAATGCCCCTGCTTCCGGCAGGTGGCCCACGAAATTCTCGATTTCCTCGGCACTGCAGACCTGGCCGGCTTCAACGTCGAGCGCTTCGACCTGCCGCTCCTCGAAAGGGAATTTTCGGACGTCGGTATCAAGTTCGAGTGGCAGGGGCGCAAAATCTATGACGCGCAGAAGGTTTTCCATCTCAACGAAAAGCGGGATTTGTCGGCCGCGTACCAGTTTTACTGCGGGAAAGCGCTGGTGGGGGCCCACTCGGCGCTGGCCGACAGCGAAGCCGTTTATGACATCCTGGCGGAGCAGGTGAAAAAGTACGGTGAAGGGGCCGAGGACCTTGCGGTCCTCGACAAGTTCGAGTACAGCGCCATGATGGAGTATTACGACGAAGACCGGAAGTTTTGCTGGTGGAACGGGAAGCTCTATCCGACGTTCGGGAAATACCGGCGTAAAATGTCTTTGGACGATATGGCGCGGCGCGACACGAGCTACCTCCAGTGGCTTCTGAAGTCGGATTTCAAGGAAGACGTCCGCTCCCTGATCGAGGGGGCTCTGAAGGGGGAGTTCCCCGAACGCGGGCGTAAAAAAGCGGCCTGCGGCCATTAAAAATACGCAGAAAACAACTTTCCATTCTTGACTTTCAGCGCTTCGTTGGATAAATTGTACAAAAAAAGGAATCCGTCCTTATGCGTTTGATGTTCGGGGCCCGATTTCGCTTTGCGGCTGCGGTAGCGGCCGTCCTTCTTTCATTTTCATCTCAGACCTTCGCGGCGGAAGTTTATTACCTGGGCGCCCAGCCTGCCGATTCTTCAGGGGCCCCGGGTTCGGCCAAGGCGCCGGCCTATCCTCATTATAGCCTCGAGAAAAGAGCCAAAGACCTGCTGGACTTCAGGGCTTTCGGCGACAACTCCAAAGACCGCTCCGGGCGGATCGGCGGCAGCATCCTTCAGGAAATCGACGCCAACGACGTGGTGGGGAACAAGGAAAAGTCCTTTTTGACCCGCGGAGCCGTCTACCTGACGGAGGTCAACCTGAACGCCTATGAAAAGCTCTGGCGGGACTACAAGTTCGAAGGGCAGGCCATGATCCGGAAAACCGACGATCCGAGGATCGAACTGCGCCGGGACCTGCGGCTCAAGCAGCTCGACCTGAGAATCGACAACGGAACGAACCTCCTGCAGTTCGGCAATTTCTACGGCGAACTCAGCCAGTTCACGATGGGCTCCATGCTTGAAGGCTTCAACGTCGAGGCCAAGCCCCACCGTGACGTCAGGCTCAAGACCGTGGCGGCGCGGCGCTACGGGCCCGATGTTGTTGCCCTACGCTATCAACGCAATGTCTTCGGCGGCAAGGTCGATTTCACGCCGTTCTCGCAGTCCGGACCCTTCTCCCTCTTTCGCATCGGCGCGCAGGCCGTCACAAATCAGGACGACCGGGACAAGGAGATCAATACGAACCTGACGACGGACATCTCCAATACGGTTTTTGGGATCGACGGCGAGATGGTGCTCAAAAAATTCCTCTCCGTCCTTTACGAGCTCGCCCGCAGTTCGTATACCGACAACGTCGATTACCGAAGCGACCGCTTTGACGATCTCCACGGGACGGCCTTCAAGGTCCAACCCGGCATCAATTTCTGGAACAAGGCCAGCTTCAAGTACCTTCATTATTACGTCCAGCCCGACTTCTACACCGACGCCGGCTCTGCCCAGGCCGACAAAATTCAACACCAGTTCTCTTTCGATTTGACGCCGATCCGCCAGTTCCGCCTGTCGCTGGTGGAGAATTTTTATTGGGACCATATGGGCGGAAGCGCTCGCAGCTACCGCACTTACAACAACGAAAAATACATTACCTCCTACATCCGTCCGTGGAACTCGAGGACCAGCTTCTACCTCAGGCCCTACATCAATTTCCTGTCCAGGTACTCTGAAGACATCGGCGATTCCCTCAAGGCGAAGACCGTCACCTCGGGCTTCTCCGTCAATGATACGATCCAAGGCATGAACCTCGGGGCGCGCTACGAATACCGCGGTTTTCTGGACCAGTCGACCAAATCCGGATCGGATTATTTCCACCGCTTTGGGGGCAACCTCAGCCGCGATCTGCAGCTGTTCAAGCGCCGCCTTTACCTCTCGACCGACTTCAACTTCGATACCCGCGATTCGAAAAGCATGACCAAGGACGACGTGAGCATCGGCGTCTCGGCCAACGGGCAGTATGACCTCCACTCGAGGGCGACTTTCCGGTTCGGTTACAACGTCATGAATATGGATTCGGGCATGCCCGTCTCAGGGTATATCAACAACCGCACCTTTCTTGAACTCGACCTTTTGGCCCACCGCAAGCGCTCGAGTCACGTGATCTCCAGGCTCGAGCGCAACGTATTCAATCACGACGACGGCTCCCAGGATTACCGGGAGTTCCGGGCCATCACGAAATTTACGAGCCAATTTTAATGGTCCTTAGCAGGGTCGCAGGCCTTTTCCTTCTTGCGTTGGCGCTTGCCGGATGTCAGGCGGGTCCCGCCGGAGCCCCTTCGTCACCGGCCTTCGCGGACTTCGACGATTGGGGTGCGGCGAGGGGGATTCTCGACCGGCTCTTCTCCGACTACGAGCATTATTCACGCGGCAGTTTCGAAGACCTCGTCGCCGGCGATTTTGTTCCCGACCGGTTCGATTATCTTCAGTCCCTCGATACCGCAGCCTACGGCGGGAAAGTCCTTCAGCTCGATTATTTCATCAACCGGGTCGTCAACGATCCCGACCGCTTTGCCATCGATTTCCGGTGGAACAAAAAATGGATGGACTCCCGGACCGGCGGCGGACCGAAGCTTTTGAGCGGCCAAGTCCAAATGGTCTTTAAAGCTCGCGGCTCCTCCTGGGTTCTTTGGCAGGTTCGCGGCCAGGACCCACTGACGGCGGTTTGATGCCGGCCAAGTAATTCGCAACTCATTATTTTGTAATGAGTTGCAATCAGAATAATTCCCCCGTTTCCCCCGTCTAACTTTCCGTGAGTTGGGTATTTCAAAAGGCGGGCTTTCGTGGTAGTATTGTCCTACCAACGCAGAGAGTTGTTTCCCGCCGAGGAGTATCGAACATTCCCCCGAATGGATCCGGCCGGCAGAGTTTTATCTGGGAAAGACGCAGAGGAGTTTAGGCGTGAAAAAACAAGGCTGTCTTTTTATGCTCCGGCCCACGGTCGGAGCTTTTCTTCTAACCGGCTTTATTTTGTTGGGTTCCGGTTGTGCGGCATTTCCTTTCCTGGATTTTCAGCAGGCCAAGGCGGTGTTCCCCAAGCCCGAAGCTGCCCTTCCTTACCAGGATTTCAGCGGAATCATCCATGTTCATACCAATTATTCCAAGAACTCGACCGGAAGCTATGAAGAGGTCGCTCGTGCCGCCGAAAAGACGCACGCGGATTTTGTCATCGTCACGGACCACAACACCCTGGGGGGATTCCGGGAAAACAAGGATGGCCTTTACGGGGACGTTCTCATTCTGGCGGGCTCGGAGTTGACGACCCCGGGCGGCCATTTGGCCGTTATGGACATTGACAAGGACATCGAAGTCGGACGCGAGCCCGCCGAGACGGTTCGCGAGGCGCACGCGGCCGGGGCGGTCAGTTTCATCTGCCACCCTGAGCTCGACCGAAGCCCTTGGAGCGATTGGTCTCTGGCCGGCTCGGTGACCGGCATGGAAATTTATAACCTTCCCACGGAAGCTTACGAGGGGGGGGTTTTCTGGTTTGGACTCAAATCGCTTTTCTTTCCGCCGCATGCCTTCTTCCGCTCTTTTCTGGGCCGGCCCGACGACGTCCTGAAACGCTGGGATGAAATTCTCAAGGACAGGCGTTTTGTCGGGATTGCCGCGGTGGATGCACACGAGAAATACCGGGTTTTCGGAAAACCTCTCGACAGCTACGCTGCCATGTTCAAGGTGGCGCAAACGCACGTTTGGGCGCGCGAGCTTTCCAAAAAGTCTATTTACGAGGGGCTGCGCGCAGGCCATGTCTATGTCGGCTTCGATCTTGTCAAGCCGGTCCGGAATTTCCTCTTTTCGGCGGCGAGCGGGGAGGAGCAGGCGCTTATGGGGGACATGATCAAGGACCGGGAAGACCTGAAGCTGAAAGTCATGGTCCCCGAGCAGGCTGAGATCCGTATCCTCAAGGACGGGGTCGTCTGGAAAACGGCCAAGGCCGGGACCTTTGAGGTCTCCGCGGAAGGAGCAGGAGTTTATCGCGTGGAAATCTACCGCGGAAAAAGGCTTTGGATTCTTTCCAACCCGATTTATGTCGTCAAGTGGTAGCGGCCGGAAGAGATTTTTAGTTGCACAACTTGCTTTTATAATTAAGGTTGTGACTCATAAATCAAATTTTATTTGACAAATTTAAAAAAATAGGCCATTCTAAAAGCGTAACGAGAAATGTAGTGATTGAGGTCGAAAATGATTTGAACCGCAAGGTGCGAACGATTTTCACCTTGCGGTTTTTTTTATGCCCGCTCGTTTTTAGAGGTAAAGAAATCTCGAGAGCGGGGCGATAACTGAACGCGAAGCCGTGCCTGCGTAGTGAAGTCGCCGGACCCGTCATTATTGACTACAATTTAAACGAAAAGGAGAACGACAGATGGAAACAGGAACAGTGAAATGGTTCAACAACTCCAAAGGCTATGGGTTTATCGCGCGTGATTCCGGGGGCGGTGACGTGTTTGTTCATCACTCCGCGATTCAGAGTGAGGGCTACCGGTCCTTGGATGAAGGCCAGAAGGTCCAGTTCGAAGTAACGAAGGGACCCAAGGGCGATCAGGCCACCAACGTGACCAAGATATAAATCTAGAGCCAGTCCAAAGAAAAGGTGACGGTCGCTTCGGTGACCGTCACTTTTTTTTTGCGGCCGTCCGGGAGGGCTTGTGACCTTTGAGGAACTGTTGAGGCAAATGAGGGGCCTGCGCCTGGAGGAGAATCGCGCCGCGGAAGCCGATTATTGCGAAGTCGTGATTGCCAAGCCGCAACTCGAGGGCCTGGCGGCCGTTCTGAAGGAATACTTCGGAGCGCCCTTGAAGCCCGAGGGGGCCCAGCCTACCGCCGAAGCCAGCCTCGCGAGCGCGGCTTACGGGGGGATCCGGAGAGACCAGACCCTGTACCATCGCTCGGGAACGTCGGGCCAGGAAGTCGCTCTGCTTTGGCCCTGGGGAAGCGGAGAGCGCGTGACGGTAAAAATCATCCGCGTCGGCAAGGCATTCTGATCTTCATTCAACCTAATGACGGCTAATCGATACCACCTTCCAGAGATTTCACCCGAATGATGAGACCGTTTTACTCGCATCAAAAAAAACATACGAACGGACGCAGACCCTTTGTGGGACGTGAGGGTCGCCGCCCGGGCGCTCACGCGCATGGCGCGCCTTCAGGCGGCCAGGAAGCGGAGCGTCGTTTTTATGCCGGCACGGCAATCGATCCTTCTCCCCGGATTCGTCTCGAGGACGGCTCGACGGAGCTGACCATGCGGGCCATGGATCTTCTTTGCCCGATCGGCATGGGGCAGCGCGGCCTGATCGTGGCGCCCCCCGGTTCGGGGAAAACCACGTTTCTCAAACACCTGTGCCAGGCGACGGCCAAGAGCCGTCCGGGCATGAAGCTTTATTGCCTCCTGATCGACGAGCGGCCCGAAGAGGTGACCGACTTCAGGCGGGCCGTTCCGGCCGAGGTCCGGTGGTCGTCTTCCGATGAGAGCTATGATCATCACATCCGCACGGCTCAGGAGCTGATGACGCAAGTTTACGGCGAAGCGGGCGGCGGGGCCGACGTCATGGTCCTGATCGATTCGCTGACGCGCCTTGCGCGAGTCCATAACGCGGAGCGGTCTTCGAGCGGACGGACCCTTTCGGGCGGGGTGGACGCCCGCGCGCTCGAAGTGCCCCGGCGCATTTTCGGGTCGGCGAGAAAGATTGAAAACGGCGGCTCCCTAACGGTGCTGGCGACGATCCTGGTGGATACCGGAAGCCGCATGGACCAGGTGATCTTCGAAGAGTTTAAAGGAACCGGGAACATGGAAATCTACCTGTCCCGGGAAATTTCGAACCAGCGGATCTTCCCGGCCATCGATATTTCAAAAAGCGGCACCCGCAAGGAGGAGCTCCTCATCGAAGCCGGCGAGCTCGAGCCGATCCGCAAGATCCGCCGGGTGCTCTCGGATTTTAAGCCGGTCGATGCGGCCAAGGCCCTGATCGAGCAGCTCCAGAAATACCCCACGAACCGCGATTTGCTTGCAGCCCTCTTCAAAAAAGATTAAACTCGATATCCTAAACGTCGTTTCGGCTTCGAAGAGGGTACAACCCATGAAAGCTTTTCGAGTCCTGTTGGCCGGTTGCGTCCTTGCGTTTTTTGGTTCGGGGTGCGCGTTCATCGGCCTCAAACAGCAGATCCAGCCCATGGCGGACGCCGCCGCGCTGAATGGGACCTTGTCCAATGACGCGCCTCAGCCTGCCGCCTACGATTCCGCCCAGATGTCTCCGATGGCCGTGGTCGTTTTTAAGGAGGAAGGAGGCGTCAAGAAGATCGTCCGCTACAAGCTGATGTACAAGGCGGGGTCCTTCCGGTTTTTGCTCCCGCCGGGGACTTACTCGCTGGCCGCTTTTGAAGATACGAACGGGGATTTCGTGTATCAGGCGGCCGAAAACGCGGGAGTCCTGAAAGAACCCGCCCGTGTCGTGCTCGGCCCCGCCTCCTCTGTTTCCGGCCTCAATCTTTCGATTTCCCACGAGCGGCCCGAGCGCCTGGACGTTCCCGTCAATTTGTCCTCCATCACGCCGGGGGCCGACGCGACCCGGCAGCAGCTGAGGATCGGAAAGGTCCTATCCCTCGACGATCCGCGCTTTGACGACGCGAGCGGTGAAATGGGCCTTTGGAAATACGACAGGTTCCGCAAGGAGATCGGCGGAGGCCTTTTTTTTCTCGAGCCGTACGACAAAGACAAAATTCCGGTCCTCTTTGTTCACGGCTACACGGGGACTCCCCGTGATTTTAAGAAAATGGTCGAGCGGCTCGATCGCAAGAAGTACCAGCCATGGTTTGCTTTCTATCCCTCGGCGGCCCGTATCGCGATCATTGCAGAGCATTTGAATTCCGCCGTGATCCAGCTTCAGATGACGTATCATTTCAAGGAGCTTTATGTCGTGGGCTACAGCATGGGAGGACTCGTTTCGAGGTCCTTTATTCTTCAGAACGCCGAAGAGACGCACAAAGGCTACATCCCTCTTTTTATCTCGATTGCGACTCCCTGGAACGGGCACTACATGGCCGACATGCGAAACCTCGCTCCGACGGAGGTTCCCTCGTGGCAGGACCTCGCCACAAACAGCGAGTTCCTCCTGAAGATTTTTTCTAAGCCTTTGCCCGAAGGGACGAAATATTATCTTTTTTTCGGCTATGAAGGCGACCGCAACCCCCTGCGGAAAAATAACGACCGCTTCATTACGATCGAAAGTGCTCTCCACCCCCGGGCCCAGGAAGAGGCCTCGGGCGTTTACGGCTTTAACGTCAATCACGAGAATATCCTGGATCTTGCGGAGGTTTCGGAAAAGCTCGCGCAGATTTTTGAGGCCTCCGAAGCCGGCCGGGCTAATTTCATTGCGGAGGTCGGCGGAGACGTCACCGAAGCGGGAAAGAAAATTGCCGGCTATCCGCTTCCTCTCATCAACCGCTTGATTATCAAGCCATTGTCCGGAATCAAGCGCGTGTTTGCGCAAGCCCCGGCACAGGATAAGGCTGCCCGCCCATGACCGATCAAGCTCGAGGTCCGGAAGGGAAAGCCCCGGCGTGGAAGACGTGCAGCCTTTGCAAAAAAGGCATTCCCTACGGCGCGACTTATTACACTTGTTCGGTCAGCACCTGCAAAAACAAAAAGCTCGGAATCATTTTTTGTTCCTATCTGTGCTGGGACGGGCACCTGGGATTTGCCCGTCACCGGGACTCGTGGGCCGAAGAGGCGACGGCCCCGCAGGCATGAGGCCCGATTTTTTCCAAGCGCCGGCGCCCTTCCTTGTGATACACTTCACCTATGGCTGAGAAGATCCTCCGCTTTTTCAACCAGGATATTTGGCGCGTCAGGGCGCGAGACCTCAAGGGGCCCCGGGGCATTGGTCTGCGGACCCTCCGGATCATTATTCTTTCCGTGCGCCAGTTCGCGAGTGACAAATGTTCGCTTCATGCCTCCGCTTTGACGTTTTATTCCCTCTTGTCGATCGTTCCGGTGTTTGCCATGGCCTTCGGCCTGGCCAAGGGCTTCGGCCTCGACCGGCTCCTGAAGGAAAAGCTTCTCGAGAACACCCAGGGCCAAGGGGAAGTCATGATGCGCGTCATGGAGTTTTCGGAGAAATTTCTCCAAAACACCAACGGCGGCCTGATCGCCGGGATTGGCATCGGGCTTCTTTTCTGGACGGTGATCAACGTCCTGGCCTCGATCGAGAGTTCTTTCAACGACGTCTGGGGCATCAAGAAGCAGAGGACCCTGGGCAGGAAGTTTGCGGATTATCTTTCCCTTATGCTCATTGCGCCTGTTTTTTTTCTGATGGCTTCGAGCGCGACGGTGTTTATTGCAAGCCAGGTCCAAACGATTACGGCCAAGGTGGCGATCCTCGGCGGGCTCGGGACCTTGATCATGGCGGCCCTGCAGTTTATGCCTTATGTTATTTTTTGGGCCCTGCTGACTTACCTGTACATGTTCATTCCGAACGGCAAGATCCATTTCAGATCGGCCCTTCTCGGGGGGGTCGTGGCCGGCACGATCTATCAGTTCGTCCAGTGGGTCTATATCCATTTCCAGATCGGGGTCTCGAATGCCGGCGCGATCTACGGGAGTTTTGCCGCGCTTCCGCTGTTTTTGATCTGGCTGCAGCTGAGCTGGCGTATTATCCTCTACGGGGCGGAACTTGCGTTTGCGCATCAAAACGAACAGACCTTCGAGTTCGAGGCCGATTGCCTCCGCGCAAGCTATGAACTGAAGAAACTCGTGGCTTTGAGGATGACGCATCTTTGTGTCCGGCGCTTTGCCATGGGGCTTGCGCCGCTCGATGCCGAGACCATCGCCTCGAACCTGAGGCTCCCCGTACGGCTTGCGCGCGAGCTCTTGAGCAGGCTCACCGAAGCGGGCATTTTGAGCGTTACGCAAGGGCAGGGGGAGAGGGACCGGCTTTACCAGCCTGGCCGCGACACGGGCGAGATGACCGTTCACTCTGTGATTGCTCAGCTCGAGAAGGCGGGGACGCAGGACATCCCCATGGCCGAAACGCCGGAACTCGAAGAGCTCCGAGGCTCGCTGCGCGCGTTTGACTGCGTGGCGTCCGAGCTTCCGTCGAACCTCCTCCTGAAAGATCTCGGAACAAGGCCGAGCGAACGTCAGGTTTGACCCTCGCCCATGACCACTCCCGCCGCCTCTTGCCTGAATTTTGAGGAGTTCGAAAAGCAAGGCTTTTACCTCGTCTTCGACGACAAGACGCGGGTTTTCATGGACCAAGAAACGGTCCGCGCTTTTGCGCGTGATTATTTCGACGACACCTCGAAGGTTCCCGCCTCGGTCAAGCAATGCGTCGATTTCAGCCGCTGCGACGTTTGCCCCGAAAAAGAGACCCCGGGCTTTTGCCATGCGATTTTGCCTTCGCTGTTGTTTTTTGAATCCGCGGAAAAATACCTCTCCTTCAGCGACGTTCTGGTCGTGGTGAAGGTCAAGCGTCCGGAAATGGAGCATGCGGTCTTTCACGCGGCGCGCACGACCATGCAGCAGGCGCTCAAATACGTCTCTGTCTACAGCCTCATGTATTATTGCGAAGTGGGCCGGGACTACTGGAAGTTTTTTACCGGGATCGATCCTCTCCTCCCGGTCTCGAAAATCGCCGCACGGCTCTATTTGAACATTTACTGGTATTACCGCGGAAACGAGGCCGAAGTACGCCGCGTGATTGCGGAATTTCAGGAGAAGATCCAGGCCACCAGCCAATGCCAAATCAAGCGGCTCCGCTTGATCTGCAAAAGCGACGCGCTCCTGAACGCTCTCGTGTTGGCCCAAATTATCACCGAGCTTCTTAAGGTCCAAGGGGACCGGGCGCTCAGGCAGGCGATGGACACGCCGCTTGAAAAACCCATTGCAACCCCGAATCAAAAGGCCTAGAATAATCTCTCTTCCCCCCGCGATACTTTCTGCAGAAAACCAAGGAGGATCTTATGCCGGCGGTTGTTGACGAAACAAAGTGTTCGGGCTGTGCCAAGTGCGTTGAGACCTGTCCGAATAGTTCGATTACGATGGTCAGCGAAAAGGCGAAGGTTTCGGACGAGTGCATCGATTGCGGCGCCTGTACGTGTGACTGCCCGACTCAAGCCATCACGATGGCGTGAGCGGAAATTGACGGAAGCATGAGCAAAAGCCGGGTCCTTGTGGCCCGGCTTTTTTGCGTCAAAGGAGCCCCGCAGTGTTCTTGGATGCGCATCTACACCTTCAACGGACGGGCGGCGCCGGTAAGAGCGCGGCGTTTTTGCGGGACAGAGCCCTTGAGACTTTCGGTCCTTTTTTTAGTAATGCCGTTTTACCCGCCGATTGGCCGCTGTTGGATGCTCTTGCGCAAGAAGATTCCCGGATCGTTCCGTTTTACGGCGTGCATCCGTGGTGCGCGGACCGGGTGGAGGAGGGCTGGCAGGCCTCGCTCGAGCGCCGGCTCGAGACCCCGAACGCGGGCGTCGGCGAGATCGGGCTCGACCGCGCGCGAGAAAGCGTCGATTTTTCCGTCCAAAAGAATGTCTTCGGCATCCAGCTCGAGCTGGCCGCTAAAGCGGCCAGGCCTTGCGCGATCCATTGCGTCCGTTCCTGGGGCGAGCTGCTTGAAATGATCCGGCCCGTTTGTCGGGAGGGGCGCGCACGTTTGATGGTCCACGCTTTCCGCGGTTCAGCCGAAATCCTGAGGGAGCTGATCAGCCTGGGCGTCTACATTTCTTTTTCCCGCAAGGGCCTCCGGCATCTGAACGAGGAAACAGCCACCCTGGTTTGTGCGGTGCCTGAGGACCGGCTGCTCGTCGAAACGGATTACCCCTACCCGGAGCCGGGGGAGGGCGGGGAGGCCGATCCGGCGTCTTACGCGCGCGACTTGCGCGGCTCGTATGAAGCGGTCGCGGCGGCCCGGAATATTCCGGTTCAAAACTTAGCAGAAGCGGTGCTCAAGAATGGACAAGCTTTTCTGCACGGAACTCATCCTCGGTAAAGAGAAGCTCCGCAAGCTCCAAAACGCCTTCGTGACCGTGATCGGCGTCGGGGCGGTGGGCTCTTATGCCGTCGAAGCCCTCGCGCGAAGCGGGGTCGGCCGCCTCCGCCTCGTCGATTTCGACAAGATCAAGCCGACTAATTTCAACCGCCACCTGTGCGCGGTCGAGGCCAACCTTGGCAAGCCCAAGGCGGAGGCGGCCAAAGAGCGGATCGCAATGATCCGGCCGGAATGCCGGGTCGAATCGCTTGCGATCTTTGCGGCGGAGGAGACACTCGGGGAAATCCTGGCGGACGGGCCCGACCTCGTTTTGGATGCCGTCGATTCGGTGGGTCCCAAAACCCAGATTCTTGCCGCGTGCCATGAACGGAAGATTCGCGTCATTTCTTCGATGGGGGCGGCTTTGAGGAACGATATTTTTTCGGTGAAGGCCGGAGACTTGACGAAGACGAGCGGCTGTCCGCTTGCCCGGCAGATCCGCAAGAAGCTTCGGGAGCGGGGGATCGGTAAAGGGATTTTTTGCGTCTATTCCGACACGCCTGTTTCCGAAGAGCCTGCCAATGCGACCGAGCTCCCGAACGCCGAAGACGATTACTCGCGCGGCCGTCCGCGCAGAAAAATGGGCAGTCTTCCCACCGTGCCCGGGGTCTTCGGCCTTGTGATGGCCCACTACGCCATCCGCTTTCTGACGGAGTAGGCTACCCCACCCCTATAGTTTTTTATAACATCCCTACGCATGAGCGTTCAACCTGCAAAACCAGAAGTGCGGCGATTTGCATTTTAGAGCAAGGGCGGGTAAATTTCCTCGTGACTGTCACCTGTTTAAAAGGGCACTCGATACCCATATCCTAATGAAAATTTCAACGCTGCCGGTCAAACTCACTGCCTTTTTTTTATGTGTTTCGTTGGGGCTTTTCCAAAGTCCCGGAAACGCCTTATACGCTGCTGAAGCGGTCTGGCCGCCGGCCGCGCAGCCGATCGCCGGGATGACGATTCCTGAAGCCTTCGGGAAAGTCGATGAAGTCTATTCCGCGCCCGGCGCCTCCAAGACCGTCATCTACATTCAAGACGCTCACGATTCGCTCGAAGCCCAGGAAAATATTTCCCGCATGATCGACCACCTCGTTGAGCATGAGGGGGTGAAGACCGTTTATGAAGAAGGTTATGAAGGCCCGGTGCCGACCGATGCGCTCTTCGGCAACATGGCCGACCGTGAACTCCGCAGGAAGGTGTCTTACTTCTTTATGGACCAATTGCGTGTCGGCGGGGCGGAATTCAGCCACATCAACCGCCGGCAGGATTTCAAGCTCCTCGGCGCCGACAGCATTCGCAAGCATCTCGCCAATATCCGCTGGTATCAAAAATCCGAAGGGTATCGGAAGGAAACGGAGGAAGACCTGAACTCGGCGCTTGCCGAGATCCGGCAGCTTGCGTTGCGGCGCTTCCCAAAACCGCTCAAGCAATGGCTGGACCAACAAGAGAAATTCGAGGCGGGTCAGGTCCCGTTCTCCGAGCATCTCAAAAATCTGTCGGCCCTTTTCCCCGCCGAAAATAGCCAGGCACCGCTAATGGCAGGGATTCTCGCCTTAGGCAACGCACCCGATGACGACAGGGCCGCGTTTCTAAAGACCCTCGACCCCAAAGCGCTTTTTGCCGAAATGAACCGGCTCGAAAAGAGGGCTGTGGAATCTTTTCTGACTTCCCATAGCGACCGGAGGATCTTCTTTTACGGCCGTATGCTTCGCCGGATGCGCCGCCTCGTCCGCATGGAGCTCAGCCAAGCCGAATATGACGGCGCGAGAACCCTTCTGCGCGCTTTCAAGACAGGGCATCTTGCCGCGTTTCTTGCCTCGGCAACCGGGAAACCCGTTGTTCTTTCCGGCCTTTGGGAGCGCATGATCCAAAATGCGGTCCGGTTTTATGAGACGGCCGAATCCCGTGATGAAGCGGCAAGCCGCGCGCTCGATGTTTTTGTCCAAAGCTCTGAAAAGACGTCCGTCCTTGTTTTTGGCGGATTTCACGGGCCCAAGCTCAAAGCGATCTTCCGGCGAAAAGGATTGAGCTATGTCGTGGTGTCGCCGAAGATTACCCGCCTGAGCGAGAGGCATCAAAACTATTACAAAGAGCTGATGTCCTCCGGACACTACGCGTATGAAGCTTCTCCCGTGATCCGTCTGGCTTCGCGGCCACGGCCTCTTGTGGGGCTTGAGAACCGGAGACGGCTCGTCGATGCGGTCTTGCGCCTGTACGGACGCTTTCCGGACGCCGATCCCGTGCTCATCCGCCGAGGTTTTACGCAGGACCTTGCCCTGCGTCCGGAAATGAGAGGGAATTTTGAGCGGACGGTCATCCAGACAAGAATGACCGACTCATCCCAAGTGGCGTCCGCACCCGGTCAGGTTCTCAATCTCGGAAGATTCAGCACTGCGACGGCCTGGGTGGCCTATGACTCGGTGAGCAACAAGTATTGGGCATGGCAGCTCGATTTGCTTTTGCCGGCTAATCTCGAGGAAGCCGTCCGTTCGCTACGCGCAAACGGCATGGATCCCAAGAAAGTCAACCTGCTGATGGTGGGCAACAGCCCCATGACCCGTCGTGAATGGGAAGCTCAAGCGCCCCAGATTCCCTATGCGACTCACTTGCAGCTGACCCGTGCGATGCGTTCGGAGGCGCTAAAATTCATTTTCGAACAATTCGGCATTGACGACGGAAATCGATTCCTCCGATTCCGGGACATGCTGGTGGACCAGAGCGACGGAAGCCCTGCAACGCGGGAAAATAATATCCACCGCGTCATCGTCGACCGGAACACCGGCGCGACCGTGATCTTCAGGGTTTTGGGGCCGGGGGAATATGAGCTGGCGGATATTGTGATGCTGAATAGTGTGGGCTCCGTCAATTTGGTCGGAAGTGCCCACTTCGCCCGCCTGCTTTTGGAGACGGTTTTGGATTCGGAGACGGACGAGGGACCTCTGTCGACCGAACAGGCGAGCGGCGTTTTAGACAGGGAGCTTGCCTCCTGGACAAATCCGGCGCTGGCCGGGCTTTTCCGCCAAACCCTTTTGCCGCAACTTACGCCCAACCCCTTTACGGAAGCGCAACTGGTGGCGCTGATTACGCAAGCCGAGGACCGCATGCGGCAGATCGTCGAGCGCCCGGAGGCCCGCGAAGATGCGGCCGCAGTGGCGGCGAAATTGACCCTGGCCGGGCCGATCAAAACCATCATGCTTTTGGATGAGAGCGTCCTCGGGCGAGCCATTAGCGAAGCGCTGCTCAAACGGAAATTTCCGGATATAAGAGTCCTCTCTGTTTCCAGCGGCCGATTGGGCCTTGAACACGCAGATTTGGGGAAAGTGGATCTTTTTTTGACGGATATCCAAATGCTGAATGCGGACAGCATGGAATTTATTCGACAAATCCGCGACAGGGGACTTCACTCCCCGGTCCTCGTCTATAGCACCGCGAAGATTAGCCCTGAAACCTTGAGCCTCGGCAACATGGCCAGGGTCGGCCCTTTTAACATTTGGGACGTGATTGATGTGCTCGTCGCCCGCTCGGAGAAGCGATCCTTGGAAGCGCAGAAAATCGAGTATGGCGACCGCGCGAGGGCTTACATTTTCGACATGCCCGCCAATCCCACCTATCGACCCGACGGGCCCGTCATGTTCGCCGCCTTCAATAATTGGGTCGATGGCATTGCGGACATTGAAAATCCGGATGTTCGGCACGCCTTGGCTGAAAAGACAGCCGATGCGGCGATCAGGTTTGTGGATACTTATACGGAAAGACACGGTAAGGCGAGCGTGTCGTTTATTTCTTACCGCACGGCCATCGAAAGCATTGAGACCAAAGGGCATCCGTACGCGGCGCTGATGCAAGAAGCCAGAGAAATCATGATGCGGAAAAGGCCCGATATCCTGACTTCCGGAGAGGGGACAGAGCAGCTCGATGCGGCACTCGATAAAACGACGCACGGTAAAAAAGTTTATACCGGCAAGCCCGGCGAATATGTCGCCAAGCGCATGTCGGAAAAGGGTTTTCCTCCGAAGATTTTTATTTTCTCCAATTTTCATTCCTTGGAAATCAATAAGGATGCGCTAGCCTTCTATCAAAGCATGGCCGATGTTGCGCCTGAGCCGGAACTGGTTCAGCACTACCTGGAAAAATTGGCGGCCATGGCGAAGGCTGGGCAAAAGAGGATTGTCATCCCCGAGTCGACAAACCCTCTGGTTTTAAAGGCAGTGGCCAAATATCTAGCGAGGGGAATCGGCCGGGTCATTTTGTTGGGCGATCCTGAACGAATTAAGGCCGCTGCAGCTCAAGAAGGCATTGATCCCGAAAATAGCCGGATTAAAATCATCGATCCCAGGCCTCTCATGGATGAAAACTGGAAAAGTTCGGTCGGGATGTATTTTCAGTTAAATTTCAAAGGGAGGGCTCGGGCAGATGTCACGCCGTTTGATGTCCGGGGAGGCGCCAGGACCGTCCAGAAGAAGTTCATAGAGCCGCTTCGTAAACAGCTCCTTGAAATCCAAAATGAGGCAAGAAGGAAAGAAGCCGAGAAGCTGGGAATCGAATTTAAGCCGGTTGAGGAAAAGGAAGTGCGCGGCGCGGAAGAACTTTATTACGGGGCCTGGATGGTGGCCAACGGCGATGCCGATGCCATGGTGGCCGGGAAGGACCGTGATTCTCAAGATGTTATCTTTGCCATGAAAACATTGGCCGGTTTCGCTCCGGGGATACAAACATTTTCTGCCGCACAACTCTACAGCACGCCTTACCGGAACGTGGGGACAGACGGAGTTTTTATGTTGGCGGACATTACGACCAATCAAAATCCGGACGCGGATGTCCTTGTTCAGATTGCGGTCAACACGGTCAAGAGCGTCCGGCGCTTGGTCGATCCGAAGGTGCGATTGGCGTTTGTGTTCGGAAAAGGGGAGGGAAGTCAAAAAATTCAACAGGCTATCGCCGCGGCCAGGGCAAAGTTTGACGAGCTGGGAATTGAAGCTGAAATTGCCGGTGAGCCCTTGACGGTCGATGAGGCTCTGCGCCGGGGTTATAACGGCCTTATCGGTCCCGATCTCGACACCGCGAATCCGCTCTATAAAAATTTCCAGTGGCTCGGCGGCTACACGCCGCTTAGCCTGACAACGGGCGGTGCGGGCAAAATCATTCTCGATCTTTCGCGAGGCGCGGGTGCCGATGAGATTGAGGCGACCATGGAAGTGGCAGCTGTTCTTGCGGGTGCGGGGGATCCGGAGCGGGCCGAGCAGCGCGAGGTATCGGAACAAGCGGTTCCGGTCACCGGGCCGGAGTATGTTCTCGTCATCAATGCCGGCAGTTCGTCGGTCAAATGGAAATATTACCGGATGCCGTCCGAGGAAGTCCTCGGAAAGGACGAAATCCAGAACATCGGTCAGTTCGGACATCCTGCTACGCACGAAGAGGCCTTTGCCGAGATTGCGCAGAAGATTCAGGTCCTCAAGCTGCCGCTTCCCCAAGGGATCGGGCATCGCGTTGTCCTCGGCGGCGATTTGTCGGATTCCAGCGAAATCACGCCGGAAATCGACGCGCTCATCCAAAAATATTTCAAGGAGGCGCCACTCCATAATCCTCCGAATCACGCCGGGTACAAAGCGGCGCAACGGAGTTTTCCGGGGATCCCGAACGTGGCCGTTTTTGATACCTCGTTTCACGCGTTCAAGAAGCTCACGGCCTGGCTTTACCCCGTGGGCCGGTCGCTGGCTCAAAAACTTGGGCTCCGCCGGTACGGCTTTCACGGTACAAGCTACCGTTACATTATGACGATTCTCCCGGATATGCTCGGCAAGGGCGCCAACGAAATCAACGCGATTATTTTTCACCTCGGGAACGGCTCGAGCGGCACACGCATCGAAAACGGCATCGCGGTCGATACGACGATGGGACTTTTCCCGAATGAAGGCGTGATGATGGGGACCCGCTCCGGCAGCCTGCCGTCCCCCCTGGCTCTCTTTGCGGCTCAGCAGTTCAAGAAGGAACAAGAGGCGAAATTGGCACCCTGGAAGAACTGGCTTCGCCGGTTTTTTCCGTTTTTGTTCCGGATCGATTTCGAAAAGATCATGGACGAGGTCATCCGCTTTTTCGACAAGGGGAGCGGCGTTCAGGGCATTTCGGGCCTCAGCTACGACATGCGCAAACTCCTGGCCGAACTCGGGCTCGAGCAAACCGATGATCCCGATGAAATCCGAAGCGCCATCCGCCGGATTCATGAGGTGTTATCGGGACCTCGACCCGATGCCGACGAGGCTGCCGCCAAGCGGTGGGATTGCGCTCTTGCCATTGACATGTACGCCGAAAGCGTCGCCTCCGCGATCGGCCAATATTACGTGAAAATGGACCGCGTCGACGTCCTTGCCTTTACCGGGGGGATCGGATCGCGCAACGGCATTGTCCGGCAGATGATCCTCGATTTGCTCAAGCAGATCAAAACGCGGCAAATCGTCATTCCGACGGACGGGGATATTCCTTCCCGGTATGCGCGGGTCCTCGAACAGATCCGGCAGCTGGAGCCCGGCGTCATTCCCGTTCTCTTTCCCGAGACGGATGAAGAAATCATGATTGCGCGCGACACCTACCGGATTCTTTCGAAGGCCAATCGCCAAGAGCTCAAGTCTGAAGGAGAAAAACAGAGAGCGGAGAGTCGGGCGGATGCGGTTGCGCTGGCTTCGCAATTGACTCTGACGGGCCCCATACGGACGGTCATGGTGTTGGAGGATCAGGCGGGATTACGTGCAGGTGTTGTGGGGCTTATCGAAAGAGACTTCCCGGGCCTTCAAGTGATTCCTGTGGCCGATGGTCGCGAAGGTCTTGCACATCCGCAACTAGACAGTGTCGACCTTTTTGTGACGGATCTGAGCATGCCCGGTATGGACGGCTGGGAGTTTATCCGGAGAATCCGGCAGGCGGGAAAACAAACCCCCATTTATGTTTATAGCGGTAGTTATCTTGACCCCGCAACACGCGATCTTGGTAACATCGCCGGTTCCATGGCAGTTCAACCCCATTTGGTGATTAAATCTCTCCTTGCCCGGTCCGAAATGCGGGACCAGCAACTCGAGAAGACTGCATTCGATGTCATGAAGGCGACGGGCTGGCAGCCCAACGATCGTGTGAGAGTCATCCTTGTGTCCGACAACACGGGAACGCTGACGGAGAAAACGGATATTCCGATTCAAGGTGAAATGCTGGACGGGTTGAGGGATTTCCTAGCCCATCCGGACAATATCCTCGTGGTCAATTCCGGGGATGCCGACACCGAGATGAATAAGGCCCACCGGCCTTTCTTTGACGGGAGTCAAGCGCTGACGTTTGAACAGCGAAGTCGCTATCACCGGATTGCCGGCAGCGGCAAGATTCGGCGGGGTTACAAGCCGGAGAATGGCTCCATCGCCTATCAAGCGGTTTTGGAAGACTGGCCGGTGTCCGATCGCCTTCGTTATGCCCGCACGATCATGGAGGCCTTCTTCTCCGAGTTGAAACAGCGGACGGCACAGCCGGGTAATTTGTTTGCCCGCGTGTTCGAGGACTCCGGAGCGGAAGGGATTGAAGCTGCTTATCAGGATGCCTTGCGGCGTTTTCATGTCATCGAGGAGGAGGGAACATGGGGGACAAGTGACGACCGGTATGTTTTTGAACTTTTCCCCGGGGAATTGGGCCGGCGGATCGGCAATCCTTACCTCTACGATTTGGGGTCCAGTATGTGCTTGGAGCTTCAGGACACCTTTGCCGTCTTAAACAAGATAGCGCCGGGCCAGAAAGATACCTTTCAGCTGGCTTTCTCCGTGGAGATGGCGATGCGGCGGCAATTTCCGGGACACGAATCGCTGAATTTTTCCTCCACGCCCACGGCGTCTGCTTTAAGCAAGATTACCAAAGCAACGGCGGTTGATCAAACTTTGCGTGAGATCTTAACCGTGCTGGAGCCATCTTTGGCCGCGGATGAGAAAGTATTGATTCTTTACATGGGTGACGGCCGCAATGATATTCCGACTTTCGGTCTCAACCTGAACACCGCCCGGATCGCAAGCGCCGCATTTTACCTCAACCATCAACCGGAGGATGCTGAACGTCTTCCGCCGGGGACTTATGTGACTGAAGGGGAGCGGCTTGACGGAGGTCTCCAGGTTCTCCAATTTGCGAACGCGATCAGCGGAAAACGGGTTGCGGATATGGCTCCGTTCTCCGCCCGGCAGTGGAAACCCGCCGAACGCCGCGAACAGCGCGGCAAAGCCGAGAGACCAAAGCCGAAAGAGAAGGTTCAGAGTCCGAACCGTACGGAGGGAAAAGCGTCCGGTAATTTTGGTCGCGCTGAATTGCGTGATCTGGCTCCCCAGCATGGTGTCGGAAACAAAAAAACTAAGAATGCCGGGGGCATCGATTCGGTGCTGGCTATACGCGAGCGGGTGAAGAGTTTGACGGGGCGGTTTACGGTGGCGGTGGATCTTGCGGAGTTTGCTGCCCTGGAAGAGGCGCAGCGGCTGGAATACGAAACTTTCCTCGTTCAGAACAAAAATATTGCGCTTGCGGCGTATCACAGCGGCGTCGAAGTCGATCCTGCGGTCCGGAGCCGGCTTGAATGGCTGCAGGAAAAGCTGGGCTACGACCGGGTGGTTTTTTCTCCGCAGGGTCCGGGAGAGATCTTCTCCAAATATGCCCAGTTCGGAAAAGTCATACATCTTTCGATGACGCAAAATACGAAACTACTCGGGGACCTTGTCGACCTGGCTCAAAAAGACAGCCGCATTTATCTGTTCCGGTACCTGGGGGATGAAACGGGGCTGCTGACGGCGGCGCTTCTTTTGGCCGATGCGGAAGACCCCACGGCCCGGGGCCGGGTGGTGGATTTCAGCATGATCTCCAGCGTTCTCCGCAATCAAATCACTCAATATCTCGCCAGTCTCTCCTTCGCAAGCGCGGCGTAACCACGCACGAGCCAGCGGGCAAGTGGTGGTTACGTACCAACCCCGACCGGGTTGGTGCCTAATCGGCTAGGGAAGTCTACTGCGAAAAACCTTGAAGCATGGCCTGGTTTGCGGTAAAAAATACCGCAAGTGCGGTAAATAGGCCGCAAAGAAGGCGCCTACATTCGAGAATAAAAATTTCTTAAAAGCGTCTAAGGGTTCATGAAGTCAAACCGTCTCTTCCGTAGCTGGCACAAAGGCGCTGCTGTGATTTTGCTGGTTGTTTGGGCTGCAGCGAGCGGTTGCGCGACCCAAAAGGGGGCCGCGTCAAGCCTCGGGAAACGCGTGACTCAGACGCAGGAGTACTGGCGCCCGAGCGCGGTCAATTATGTGCCAGCGCAGCTTCCGCAGAATCAAGCTTCCCTTGCTGCTCAAACGGAGCAAATGCTCGGCAAACTCGTCGCCGTTTCTCCGCTGCGCGGTTATCCGGTCAAAGTCATGATTGCCAACAACCGGAACCTCAACGCAAGCGCCGACGGTCTGACGGTCGTCATGAATTCGGGGCTTCTCCTCATGTTCGGCAGAGACCCGAACGTCGTGGCCTCGGTGATGGCCCACGAGCTCGGTCATATCCTCGCCGGCCACAAACCTCAATCGACAAAGACCTCTCCCTATGGGATGCTTCGCTATGCCACTCCGCTTCTCAGTTTTGTGCCGTACGGCAGCTATGCGGGGCTTGCCGTCAATGAAGGCTCCAGCTTGCAGGTGGCCAAGTACAGTCGAGTTCAGGAGAACGAGGCGGATGTCATCGGAGCCTACCTGACGGCTTCGGCGGATTACGACCCGCGGGCTCTCGGATGGTTTCTCGAGCTTGCGGCAAAATGCGGCTGCAAGGGGTCGGGCTTACCCTCCGGCATCTCGATTCCGACGAGTTTGTCGTCCATCCCCCAAAGCGTGGCGGTGCCTTTGCTGCGCACGAGTCCCCTTTATCGCTCGCATCCGGATGTGGAAGGACGCAAGCGGACGATCGATCTTGTGGCCCGTCGGAAAGCCGGGCAAATGACGGATAAGGAGCTCAAAAAAGAAGCTTCCTGGATTGCTGCAATTTATGATACGCTGGAAAAACGCTGTCCGAAGGACCGAGGATAACTTGAAAAGGAGACGGAAGTGATCGGAGCCAATGAATTAAAACGAAAGCTGATGATTTTAGTCGAGGGACAGCCGTATCTGGTGGAGGAGGTGTTCTTTGCCAGTCCGTCGGCGCGGGGGGCATCGACCATGGTGCGGACAAAACTCCGGAATCTGCTGACAGGATCGGCGTCCGAGAAGACTTTCAAGGCTTCCGAGAAATTCGACGAAGCGGATGTCGAAAAATTATCGGTGAGCTTCCTTTATCGCGACGACCAGGGTTATTGTTTTATGGATCAAGCGAGTTATGAGCAGTTCTATTTGGATGAAAAAACCATCGCCGACGCCCGCCAATATCTGAAAGAAGAATGTGTGCTCCAGGCGCTCAAATACAACGAGAAGATCGCCTCAATTCAGCTTCCGCCTTATGTGAACCTCAAAGTGACTTCCACGGAGCCGTCTATCAAGGGGGCTTCGAGCTCCGGAAGCGGCAATAAGCAGGCGGTTCTCGAAACCGGTTTGACCGTTCGGGTTCCTCTCTACATCGAAGAAGGGGACATCGTGCGGGTGAATACGGAAACAGGGGAGTGCGGCGGCCGGGCATCCGCGGATTAGAGATGGAAGGCTGTAGGGTCGCGGCATGCCGTGCCCCTACCCAAATACCGGAAAGGGAGCTTTATGAAAATTACACTCATGGTTTTGACGGCGATTGTTGGGAGTTGTTTGCTTGCCGGAGAGCTTCACGCCGGATGGGCGGACAAATTCAAGGAATTGCTGAAGCCGGCGACGCAAACAAGCCTCGGGGCAACGAAGATCGGCCAAGGCCTCAAAGAAGCGCTCAGCATCGGGATTGACCGCGCCGTGGCCGAGGCCGGGAAAAAGGACGGATATGCCGCGAATCCGGCGATCCGAATCAAACTGCCGGATTCGCTTGCGAGTGTTAGCGGCATGATGCGCAAGGTGGGCATGGGCCCAAGCCTCGACGCGTTTGAAGCCAATGTCAACCGCGCGGCGGAACAGGCGGCGCCGGCAAGCAAGAAAATCCTTCTGGACGCTCTTTTTGCCATGAATATCGAAGACGCCCAGAAACTTCTCAAGGGCGGCGAAACGGCGGCCACCGACTACTTCAAAGCCAAGACGAGGGAGCCTCTGTATCAGGCTTTTCTGCCGAAAATGCAGGAGGCGATGAGCTCTTACTCGGTCGCCCAAAAATACAATCAGCTCGCAACTGCGTACGCGGGCCTTCCGGTGCCTTCCAAGCCGAAGCTCGAGAGCGCGGATACGTATGCCACGAACAAGGCGCTCGACGGTCTTTTCTATCTGGTGGCCCAGCAGGAAAAAAAGATCCGCACGGATCCAGCGGCCCGGGTGACGGAGCTCCTGAAGACGGTTTTCGCGTCATAAACAAATAGGGGACAGGCACTATTTGTTTTTGTGCCTGTCCCCTATTTGCTATTTCTATTTTACGAGAGATTGATAGAGATCGCGGGTTTTGCCTGCGATTTTGCTCCAGCTGAAGAACTCCTCGGCGCGCTTCCTGCCGGCCTTCCCCATTTTCTTTCTCAAGGGCTCGTCTGCCATAAGGCGGTTGATTGCTTTCGCCAGATCCTTTGAGAAGCGTCCGGGGTTCGTGGGGTCAAACGGGCTTGTCTTCTTCTGCACCAGGGGCACAAGCATCCCGGTGCAGCCGTCCACGACCACTTCCTTGATCCCGCCGATCGCGCTAGCGACGACCGGGACCTCGCAGGCCATGGCTTCCAGGTTGATGATTCCGAACGGCTCGTAGACCGAGGGGCAGCAGAAGACCGCTGCATGGGAATAGAAAACGATTTTAACCTGTGTGTCGAGCATCTTCTCGATCCAGACGACGCCGCCGCGCTCTTTTTGAAGCCGCGAAACATGGGAGTGCATTTCAGCCTCGATTTCCGGGGTGTCCGGGGCGCCCGCGCATAAAACGACCTGAAAATTTTTGTCCATGTACCGGACGGCTTCGACGAGATGGATGATGCCTTTTTGGCGCGTGATCCGTCCCACGAAAAGGACGTAGGGCTTTTGCGGATCGATCCCGTGGGCTTTCAGTATTTCCGTGTCATGGACGGGGCGAAATTCCTGGGGATCGATCCCGTTATGGATGACGTGCACCTTTTTCTCGTCGATATCGAACAGCCGGACGATATCGGCCTTGGTTTCGCGGGAAACGGCGATGACGGCGTCGGCCATTTGCAGGGCGTTTCGCTCGACCCAGCAGGTCGCGGTGTATCCGCCGCCGAGTTGCTCCGCCTTCCAGGGGCGCAGCGGCTCGAGCGAATGGACGGTGATGACGAGCGGAATCCCGTAACTCATTTTGGCCAGCATCCCTCCGAGGTGCGTGTACCAGGTGTGGCAGTGGACGATTTGGGCGTCAATGCCGGCCGTATTGAAATCCAGACAGCGCTGAAAAGCTCCGAAGACAGGCTCGAGGCGCTTCGGGGAAGTGCCTTTGGAAGGGGGGAGGCTGAAGCCTGTGACCGAGAGCTTCGGGCCCGGGACCTTTTGAGAGCCGAAACAGCGGACCTCGACCGCGCAAAGACGGGCAAGTTCCCGGCTCAAGTAGTCGATATGAACTCCGGCCCCGCCGTAGATATTCGGCGGATATTCGTTGGTCAGGAGAAGAACCTTCATGGGATCGTAGTATAGCAAACAAGAGACAAATCGAGGAAGCTTTGTTAAAATGAAGGGGTAGGTTCGAACAGAAAGGATTCTGATGAAATCGACGGGTAAAAAAGCGGTCAAAAAGGCGGAAGAGGAAACGGCGGAGCCTGTTTCCCGGCCGGTCGAGGCTGAGGTGAACGGCTGCGTGGTCATCGAACAGGTGACTCCGGAAATCGACGGCGGAAAGTTCGCGGCCAAAGCGATCGCTGGAGAGCCGGTGGCGGTCGAGGCGGATATCTTCAGCTACGGCCATGATCTCCTGGGGGCTTGCGTCCGGTTCCGTTGTTCGGGCGACTCCCTTTGGGAAGAAGCCCCGATGGCTTTCTCGGACAATGACCGGTGGCAGGGAGCCTTCACGCCGGCGAAAAACGGCCGGTACGCCTATACCCTTCAGGCGTGGATGGATCCCGTCCGGACCTGGCTCCGGAATATCGAGAAAAAGGCCAGTGTCTATCCTTCCGTCCAAAGCGACGTCTTCGAGGGGATCGAGCTGTTCAAAAAAGTCCGGGGGATGGCGTCCGCCGAAGACCGGGAAGACGTCAACGATTTCATCAAGCAGCTCAAGAAAACGCAAGGCGCCTCGCCGGAAGTCCTGAAGCTCATCGCCGACCCGCGTGTCAAAAAGTGGGCCGGCCGGTACAGCGTGCGGGAGCACTGCACGGATTACGGAAAAACCCTCGAACTCATCGTGGACCGAAAGCGCGCCGATTTCGGGGCCTGGTACGAACTTTTTCCCCGCTCTCAAGGCCGCGTGGCCGGGCAAAGCGCGACCTTCAAGGATTGTATCGCGAGGCTTCCCGAGATCAAGCAAATGGGCTTTGACGTCATTTATCTCGCGCCGATTCATCCCATCGGACGCACGAACCGTAAAGGTCCGAACAATACGCTGATGCCGCTCGAGGATTCGCCGGGGTCCCCCTGGGCCATCGGCGGGCCCGAGGGCGGGCACAAAGCCATTCATCCTGATTTGGGAACGGAAGAGGATTTCCGCGAATTCGTGCGCGCCGCCTCGGAGCAGGGCATCGAAATCGCTCTGGACGTTGCCTATCAGTGTTCGCCGGACCACCCTTATGTCACGGAGCACCCGGACTGGTTTTTCCGCCTGCCCGACGGGCATATCCGGTACGCGGAAAATCCGCCCAAAAAATACGAGGATATCTATCCCCTGAACTTCAACTGCCGGGACCGCGAAGCGATGTGGGAGGAAATGAAAAACATCATTCTTTATTGGGTCGAGCGGGGCGTCAAAATTTTCAGGGTCGACAACCCGCACACCAAGCCCCTTCCCTTTTGGAAATGGATGATCGAATCCGTTCAGAAAAAGCATCCCGACGTCCTTTTCCTCGCGGAGGCCTTTACCCGGCCGAAGATCATGAAGTACCTGGCGAAGTCGGGTTTCACGCAGTCGTACACCTACTTCACGTGGCGTAACTCGAAAACGGAGCTTCGTCAATACCTCGAGGAGCTTACGCAGACGGAGATGAAGGATTATTTCCGGGGCAATTTTTTCGTGAACACTCCGGATATCCTGCACGAATTCCTGCAGACGGGGGGTGAGAGCGCGTTTAAGATCCGCCTGGTTCTCGCGGCGACCCTTTCCTCGACGTACGGGATCTATAGCGGCTTCGAGCTGTGCGAGAACCGGCCGAAGGCTCCGGGCTCCGAAGAGTATCTGGATTCCGAAAAATATCAGTACAAGGTTTGGGACTGGGACCGACCGGGTCACATCAAAGACTTCGTGGCGAGAGTCAACCGCGTTCGCGCCGAAAATCCGGCCCTCCGGTTATACGGCAACCTGGAGTTTTATGAGTCGGCCAACGACCATATCCTTTGCTACGGCAAGAGAACGCCTGACAACGGCAACATCCTCGTTGTGATCGTCAACCTGGACCCTTTTAATCCTCATGAGGACATCGTCTGCCTGCCCCTGGACAAGTTCGGGATCGAAGCTTCCCAGACCTTTCAGGCCAAAGATCTTTTGACCGGAAACGAGTACTCTTGGCGGGGATCCCGCAATTATGTCCGGCTCGATCCGTCAGTCGCGACGGCGCATATTTTTGAAATCAGGAAATAATTACCTCGCGAGGAGTGGCCCGAACGTCATGCCGGTGCGGAGTTTGTCTCGAAAAGCGGCGAAGTGCGTGAGAGAAACCGATGCCGTGGAGTATCAAAGGCAATTTGCCCTCTTTGTCGCCTCGACCGACGAGAAGCCCAAACAGATAGAGACTCTCCGGAAAATTGTCGCAGGGCTCAAACGTAGGCGCAGTTTTCTCGATGTCGGGGCCGGAAGCGGCGAAATCACCGCGGCTGTTTCCGAGTCTTTCGCCGAAACGACCGTGGTCGAACCCAATCCCGGGCTCGTCCGCCGGCTTTCCACGCTCTATCCGAACTTCAGAATCTTTCCAGAACCTTGGGGAAAGGCCGATCTGGGGAGAGACCGTTTTGATTTTATCCTCTGCTCCCACGTGCTCGGATACCTTCCCGAAAGGCAGTGGCTGGGCGCCGTGGAACGGATGGTGGGGTGTCTTCGCCCGGGAGGAAAGCTTGCTGTCGTGCTTCATTCTCCCGAGGGCGGCGTGGCAGGCATGTTCAGAAAAATGACGGGAGCCACGGTCAACAGCGTTAAGCTATGGTCGGACCTTGTTCGGACATACGGCGACGAGCGGGTCCGCCCCCACTACGGGTTTTCCGCGATTCACACGGAGACGCTCGAGGACATGACGGCGATCGGGCTTTTTCTTCTTTCGGACCCCCGGTACCTGGGGCGGAAACGCGAGCTGCGGCGCTACCTCGAAAAACGCCACAAAGAGACGGATGGATACTTCCTCGAACAGGAATACATGACGCTGGAAGTGACGCAAAGCTGATTTTTCCGCCGGGGATTATAAGAATTTCAGGCAGACCATCGTCAGGTCGTCGTGCTGGGGGGCGTCCTTGACGAACTCGCGGATCCTCAGAAGGATGTGGTCGATGACGGCCTGAGGTTCCTCATGGGCCGCCTCGATCAGCGCCCCGCAAGTTCTCTGTGCTCCGAACATCTCCCTCCTAGCATTCATCGCTTCTTTGACCCCGTCGCTGATGAGCAAAAGGACGTCGCCGCTTGCCGCCTTTGCCTGGGCGTCCACATAAACGGCATCCTCGAGGATCCCTAAGGGAAGCCCCTCCTTGGTCGTCCGCAATTCGACGGCCCGGGCATGGGCCCGGTAGTGATAAACCGGCTCATGCCCCCCGCTCGAGAAAATGATCGTCCCGGACTTCGGGTCTGCGATCAGGTAGAGCAGCGTGAGAAAAAGCCCCGCGGACCCTTCGCGAACGATATTTGCGTTGAGGGCCGCGAGCACTGCTGCCGGATTTTTGCCCGGCGCCTCGCGGCGCAATTCGCTGATGCTTTTGGCCATGAAGAGGGCGGCTGGCGCGCCCTTGCCCGAGACATCCCCGACGCACGCGCTCAACCGGCCGTCTTCAAAGAGGTGGAGATCGTACAAATCGCCGCCGATCTGCCTGGCTGGAAAATTGACTCCCGCGACCCGCAGGCCGGGTTGGGGCCCTAGGGGGGAGGGAAGAAAACTTTTTTGGATGTTTGCCGCCAGAGACAGCTCCTTGAGCATCAGCTCCCGATCCAGCCGGGTCTTGAGGAACTGCAGAAGCAGTCCGGTAATAAAGACCGCCGCGGACACCGTAAAAATGCCGAAGCCGGGAACCCAAAGCCCGTATTCCTGGAAAGCGATCTGCACTCCCGCGGCCAGCAGGATCCAGCAGGAGGTCATTTCAAAAAGGCCTTTGAGCGGATGACGGCCGGAGCTTAATCGCAGCCCCAGCAAAATGAAGAGAAAAGCCAGGAGCGCGTGGATCAATGCGGGCATTCTCACGATCTTCTTTCCCGTAAGCAAGGTGTGAATCATGCAGGCTTGCATGCCGACGCCGGGGTAGACCGGCGAATAGACGGTAGGGATCAGATCCGTTGTTCCGGTGGCGGTCAGGCCGACCAGGACAATGCTTCCCTCGAACGATTTGAACAGCTGCGCAGTGGTTGGATTTTCAATGTCCATCAGGTCGATGAAGGATATCCTGCGGAAAGCCTCGTAAGGAGAGGGAAAATTGATCAGGGTCGGCTGGCCCGGTTTGAGAGAGTCCGGCAGGCGGCGGTCGAAACCCCGGGATTGGGCGGCGACGGCGAGGCTGGTTTGCATGCGCGGTGTTTTTTCGCCGGGCACCGTAAGGGTCAGCTCACGCGTCCGGCCGTCGCGGTCCCGGAAATGATTCGTATAGGCCAGCGCCCGGGCGGCTTCCTCGAACGGACGGATCGGCATGACCGCCTGATTTTCCCAGAAATTTTTCGGAGAACTTGATACAAAATAATAGGGAAGGACGACGTTCCCTGCTTTTTTGATTTCCTCGGAAAAAATCTGGTCCTCGTCTTCCGAAGACGCTTCGGGGAAAACGATATCGTAGAAGACGACGTCCGGCTTGTTCTGACGGATCGCTTTGAGCAGGGCGGCGTGGTAGCTGCGCGGCCACGGCCATGAACCGATCGCGGCCAAGCTTGGGTCGTCGATTTCCACGATGACGATGCGGGGGTGAGGGGACTCGTGCCCGCGGAGCATGAAGGACACGTCGAGCCCATGCCGATCCATCGTATCCACGAGAGGAAGCCGGGAAAGGAGAGGAACCAAGCAGGCGGCGCCCAAAGCAAAAAGCAGTAGCCGGGCTTTGCTCATCGGAAGCCTCATATTTCCGCCTGCAGCCTGAAATGAAATTGGTACCGGCCCGAATCGGTCAGGGGGTGTGCCCCCGTGGCCATGGCCCATTCGGTCCTGGCAAAAAGGTTTGCCCAAACATGGATTCTAAGACCGCCTCCGACGCCCATCAGGTGGCGGCTCCGGATGTCCGAGGGGGCCGAGCCGCGCTGGCGTCCGTAACCTTCATCGACGAAAGCGACGCATTCCACCTGTTTTTGCAGGGGCTCTTTCATGAACGGAAGATACCATGTTTTCGGAAAAAAGATACTGGGAATCAGGTATTCCAAGTTGGCGTAAAATCCGCCGTCGGCCATGTAATCGCCTTCGGGGTAGCCCCGGATCGTTGTTCCCCCTCCGAGGTAAAGGGCTTCGGAAGAGGGCAGCTTCTCGGTGCCGAACTGGAGGTGGCTTTGGAACACAAGACGCGCGTTCATCGGGAGGCGGTGGGTTCGGGACAAATCGTTTCGGAATATCATAAAACCTGGACCGACCCCTTGCCGGCCGCCCGCCGGATCCGTGTAGACCGCGGCCCCCAAGCCGTCGATCCCTCCCGACAGTTCGAAGTTTGCGTCGGTAAGCCCCAGCGGTCCTCGAGGTGCGCGTACGGCCCCGCGCGAAGCAGCCTCAGCCGTTCGCGGTAGTTTGTGCCCGACAGAACTTTGGTGCGTGACTCCTTGAATTCCATTTTTGCCGCGAAATCGAGGGTGAAGCGCCCCGCGGAAATGAGCCGCTGGTCGATCATGCCGTAGTAATTTTGGGAGGTGCCGTTGACGCCGTAGGCCTTCAGGTATTTTTGCGGGTCAACCTGGGAGTGGCTGAACCCCGCGCTCAAGCGCGTGCCGGTCGTAGCGACCGGAAACAGGTACTGCGTAAAAACGGAGCCGAAATGCTTGCCAAAAATCGTTCCGGTGAAAAGGGCATCGTCAAATCCAGTCACGTTGGAGTCGCGCAGGAAAAAGCCGACCCGTTGTTTCCCGGAAGGCTCGCTGCCCTGATTGTCGTTCAGGAAGCCGGCATGCAGGGGAAAGCGGTCCCGGACCTTGAATACGATGTCGGTCGTTTCGGGCTTCTCGCCCTTTTTCAAGACGGCCTGGACTTCCCGGTCCGCGTTTTGATTCAGCTTGTTGATTGATTTCTCGATATCCCGGTAGCGGAGGATCTTGCCCCGGGGGATCCGGATGTAGGAGCGGATTCTCCGGGTCCGGGAGTAGCGGTTTCCTTCGACCAGAATTTCGCCTGTTTTGCCTTCGACGACTTGGATCCGGAAGACACCGTCGGCGCTCTTTTGGGCCGGGATGTAAGCTACGCTCGTGATGAAGCCCTTTTGCGCGTAATACTCCTCGATACGTTGGGCCAGTTCGGTGAGCTCCCGCATGCTCTGTTCCTTGTTCTCGTAGGGGGCGACGAGCCCCCGCAGTTCCTCAGAAGAAACGGCTTGGTTCCCGTCGACCTCGATGCGGGTGACAGGGAAGCGCAGTTCCGGAATTTCTTCCGGGGCCTTTTCGGGCTCCTTCTCCTTTTCAATGACCGGTTTTCTTTTTGGGGTCACCAGGCCCTTCTCCGCGGTCTCCTGCATTCTTTTCTCGGCAATCTGGACCTGGCTGGAAACGTTCGGAGGCGGATTGGCGGCGAAGGCCGGAATGCCTGCTTGGACAAAGACCAGGGGCAGCAGCAGCCCCGCCGTTTTGAGCGGAGATCTCATGGTTTTTTCTTGTTTCCGGGGTTGTGGATAGACCCTATTTACCTACATTTACGGCAGAAAGGGCTTACTTCTTCTTCTCATCCACGCTGACGTCAAAGACCGTGCCCCGGACACCGGCAATGGCGGTAGGGGTTCTGACCTCGAATTTGGAGCCGTCTTTGCGCTTTTTTGCGTAGACCCGTAGTTTTCCCTCGGCGAGATCGAGCAGGGTGACGCGCCTGCCTGAGGCCGTATCCTCTTTGAGAGTATTCACCCGGAAATAGCTTTTCTCCCTCAACTCGACTTTTCCGACTTTGTCGTCATCCAACAAGATGACGGCCTCTGAGTCCGCTCCGGTCCGGACTTCGTCTTGTTCCTCGAGGACCAGGCCGGCCTGGGCGGCTTGCCAATCGGAGCCTCCGGTTCTGGCGAGGACTTCGCCCCGGACTTCCTGCACGGTTGCTTTCCGGGATTCCGCTCCGTAGGCGGGATGAATGGCGAAAAAAGCCACCGCGATCAACGCTGGGATGATTTTCCGTGAATGACGCATGATGAGATCTCCTTATGATTTTGGATTTAAGAATTCCATTCGAAATTCATACTACTTCCTCCCGTCACGCTGTCAAGGGTCGGAAGTCCGTCGGACCCCAGATGCGTGACATTGACTTCGCCCTCCTCGCAGTCGACCGTCGTGATCATGTCCTCCGGCCGGTCGAAATTCGGAAGGTCCGACAACGGCGGCGGTGTGTAATCGTACGTACCCTGCTGTCCGCCGCTTAAGTAATTCGTCTCGAGGCCCGGGCTGTTTTCAATGGTATAAACGGCATCCTGACCGCCTTCGATGACGTCGATGCTGGACTCGAAATTTTCGGGCTGTGAGAAATAATCGTCCATGTGCAATTCTCCCGGAGTCGCCGCTGCGCCGTTCGGCTGACCCTCGGAGCCGGGTTCCTCCTGTGCGGCCTCCTCTTCAGACTCTTCTTCTGTGGCCGCTTCCTCCTCTTGTTCCTCTTTTTCGGCAGGGGCTTCTTCCTCGGCTGGGCCTTCCTCTTCAGCAGGCGCTTCTTCTGTGGGCATTTCCTCTTCTTCTTCGTCTTTTGCCGTGTTGTCCGGGCCGCCGCCCTGGTCGCCGTTCTCGCCTTCCGGATTTTCATCGCCGCCTTGTTCTGTTCCGGAATTCCCCTGATCGCCCTCCGGGGCTGCCTGATCGCTTCCTCCGCCTTCTCCTCCCGCGTCACCGCTGCCTTGGCCTTGGTCTCCTCCGGCGTCTGGGCCTCCCTGGGGTTGGCCTCCTCCCTGATCACCCGTCGGAGGAGGAACGAAGCCCTGCTCGAGATTATTGATCACCTGTTCTACGATGGTAATCACCTCGGGCTCTGGTTCAGGCGTATCCTCTGGTTGAGTTGAGGATGTGAACATCCAATTCGTGTTATTGCCGGAATCCTCGGAATCGACGGCGTTGATGGCCATAGCGTTAAGATTCTCACTATCGCTGACATCCACATACGAAACGCTTGTGTTTTGGGCATTGATCATCCATGAGGTGCCGGACGTCGACGATTCAAGGATCAGCAAATTGCCGGCAGCGCCCTGGAAGGTCGCTGTTCCAAGGATCGTTTGGGTGCTTCCGGCTTCGAACGTCAGCGTCTCCTGGACCGAGGCGGTTTTGGAAAGATTGTAAAACGTATTGTCTCCGGAGATGTTCTGATCTTCACCATCCAGGACGACGGTGCTTGTGCCGGGGTTGAAGGTGCCTGCGATTTTTTCCCAGTTTCCGGAGACGGTGAAGGTTCCGGCCGGGGCGGTGAGAGTTCCCGCCGAGATCGTGAGGTCGCCGTTGACGTCGACTGCGCCTGCGGCGCCTGTGAAGGTTCCGCCCGCGATGGTGAGTCCTCCGTTAAAGGTTTGAGCGGCCGTTCTTGCCAAGTAGGTTCCGCCGCTGACAGTAGCAAGTCCTGTGACGGTGTTGGTCATGCCGTTGGCGTCAAAGGTTCCGTTTGAGTTGATGAAAGCGCCCGCGACAGTCAGGGGATTGGTGCCGAGCTTCAGGGTTCCCGCTCCGGAATGCGTCAGGTTGTAGAGCGCGCTCGCTCCTGCGTTGAGGGTTTGAGTGCCTGTGGCGCCGCTGAAGGTAACGGTTCCGTTTTGCGCGTTAAAAGTGCCGTTGTTGGTCCATGACCCGGCGACGTTGAGTGCGTGATTCGAAGCGGTGGCATCCAAGGTTGCATTGTTATTGATCGTCAAATTGC
>Ga0172379_10001125_pt1 | contig 57076 bp, 58 predicted proteins | sample GrowelOW334metaG_FD_119756 | JGI IMG/M metagenome (GOLD analysis project Ga0172379, IMG submission 119756) | Groundwater microbial communities from an aquifer near a municipal landfill in Southern Ontario, Canada - Groundwater well OW334 metaG | ecosystem: Environmental > Aquatic > Deep... | reverse complement strand
TTCTCGGACAGCTACTAGGATTAGATTAACTTCTATTCCGGCTGTGACGGCTGCTGGTACAGCTGCGGTTTCCGTAGCTGGCGCCACTGGTTCACTAACCTTCACTTACGATGCACCAGGCACGACTACTGATACCACTAATCCTGATATCAGTTATCTTGATCCGACTTCGGGCATGGCGGATGCGGACGTGGTGGTAACTATTGTAGGTACTCATTTTGGCACTACTTCCGGAACGGTTACTTTTGGTCAATATACGGCTACTATTTCCAGCTGGACTGATACCCAAATTAAGGTGACAGCGCCTAAGTTAGGCCAGATCGCTTCCAGTGTTTCCTATGAAGTGCGCGTGACTCGCAGCGACGGCAAATACGATACTAGTTATTACACTTACTTAGCGCCAGCTTCCACTGGTGGCGGTACCGGTGGCGAAACTGCTGATACTGGTATGCCGATGGGAATGTGGGCAGGTTTGATTTCCGCTAACGGTGTTCTGGCTTTCTTGGTTAAACGCAAGTTCCTTTAAATAACTTTGGTTGGCCTTGTAGCCCCTGCATTATGTGGGGGCTTTTTTATGACCATTATTATTTTTCGTCATCCTGAATTTATTTCAGGATCTCCTGTATTATATGATAGAGATTCTGAAACGAGTTCAGAATGACGGTAGAGAAGGTGCTGATATAATTAATTTGTCTTAATCTTAAATGCTAGATGCTATTCCCTAGCCCCTAATTTATGGCCTTTGCAGATGAAGTTAAAATTCATGTGGAAGCGGGCGATGGCGGCAATGGACTGGCCAGTTTTCAGCATAGTCGGAATATGCCTAAAGGAGGGCCCGATGGGGGCGATGGTGGGAACGGCGGCAGTATCTATCTAATAGCTGATCATAATGAAAGCAGCTTGGCTCCCTTTTTGCGCGAGCGCCATCTCCGGGCTGAGCATGGCGAAAGGGGTTGGGCGAGTAAGTGCAGTGGCAAGTCGGGCCAGGATATGGTCTTGAAGGTGCCTGTAGGCACTCAAATCGTCGCAGTGGACACAGAGAAGCGTAAGGTTAAAGAGTTTATTATTGCCGACCTTAACGCGGATGGAGTGAAGTTTAAGGTGGCGGCCGGAGGCAAAGGGGGATTTGGTAATGCGCGTTTTGCCCGGTCTAATTTTCAGGTGCCACGATTTGCCGAGCTGGGTGAGCCTGGCGAAGACAAAGATATTATTTTGCGCCTCAAACTCATTGCCGAAGTCGGTATCATTGGTCTGCCTAATGCGGGTAAATCCACGTTGTTGTCTGTGATATCTAATGCCCGGCCTAAAATCGCTGACTACGCTTTTACAACCTTAATACCCAATCTTGGTATTGTTGACGCTTCCGGCAAGAGATTCTTGGTGGCTGATATTCCCGGAATAATTGAAGGGGCTCATCAAGGCAAAGGTTTAGGGATAGATTTCTTAAAACATGTCGAGCGCACTAAATTACTCTGGCATTTAATTGACGCGACGCAAGATGATCCTAAAACCCAATTCAAAATTATCAACACTGAATTGAAAAAGTATAGTAAAGACCTGGCTCGCGAACCGCAAATTATAGTCTTTACTAAAATTGATGCGATAACTCCCGAGAAATTAAAAGCTATCCAGAAATTAAAATTCACCGGCCGACCAGTATTTTACATTTCCGGCGCTGCCCATACTGGGGTAGCTGATTTATTACAAGAAACGGTGCGGCAACTCAAAGCCATCCCTAATCCCAGTGTCGCTGTTAAAGTTTACACATTGGCAGATTTACCTAGTACCCGGTTCGAAGTTGAAAAAATTAAAGGCAAACTGATCGTGAAAGGAGATAAAATTGAGAAACTGCTTATCCGGACAGACTTAGATAACGAACAAGCCCTTGGTCGGCTGTATAAAGTTTTACGGCGGATGGGGGTGCTCTCGGAGCTTCGGAAGATTGGCGCCAAAGAAGGGAATATGGTCAAGATCGGCCAAAAGACTATAGAATACAAGGAGATTTAAATAATGGGCCTGTAGCACAGTGGTAATGCATCGCATTCGCATTGCGGAGACGCGAGTTCGATTCTCGCCAGGTCCACCAGTCTTCGCTTCTAACGGAGCTACGCCTGGCTTTGCCAGCTGTATAAATTAATCAGAAAGAAGACTGCCCTGCGGAGCGCTATCTATATCGGTAGAGACTAATGATCTATTCCCGATGAGATGAAGCGAAGCATGGGCAATATATTTTAATGGGGCAAGTTGCAGGGATGCGAGTTCGACCTGCCCGCCCGCAGTGATATCTATATCGCAAGAGACGGATGATCTACTTGCGATGAGATTGAACGCAGGAGGGTTCCGTCTAGCTCCATCACGAAGAGAATAAATAGCTGCAGTTGCGGTTTTTTTATATTTCATTTAATATGAATTTACTTTGATTTGAAAAAAGCGAGGTGGGGTAAATGTCCCGTCTTAGCGTCGAAGATATTGTCGCCGGTCACCATTACTACAGTAAAAACCGCAGAACGGGCAAGCCTGTTCTGAGGGAGGTGATCAGTATAGTGACTGATCCTGAAACCGGAGAAGTAAGGGTGAAGTATCTTACTCAGGCACAGGAAGGCCGGTCCCAAGCGCCTAGCAAAGGGGAATGCAGTATGGAGACATTCCTAACACTAGTGGAATATCCACTCTTGCCTCCCTAACCAATCACCCCAGAAGCACTTTGTGAATAGCGGGCATTATTAATAGCCCGCTTTATTTTTGCTAAAATAATGGTGCAAGGGGATATATGATTTCCATTAAAGATAATCAAGAACCATTAATCGATCTAAAGAAAACTTGCCCAGGAGTGGTAATTAGGTTAGGTAAAAAACGCTTTATCAGAGCCAATTTCGTGATATTATAGAAGCAGTTAAATTTTTATTATGTCTCCCGAACAAACCGACCCGCCCGCATTAACGCAACCAGAAAATCAACCAGTAACAAAACTCGCTTTATTTTGGAAGCGCAAAAAAACCTGGGTACCTTTCCTGGTAGTTCTAGTTTTTGTGTTAGTCAGCTTAACGAGTGCATATTTCTATCGTTCGGACTCAACCCAATTATTGAATGAACCTGACTCGGATGCTTCGGTGTTGGGAGCTTGGTATCGGTCAAACACAGAGAATATCCGCTTTGTTATGCCTGATGGATGGACAATAATCAATAATGCTAATCTATCTCTCCCAACAGGGTTTAGGGAGCCAATCTTTGTTCTGAAAAAGACGGGATCGACTTGTGTTATCGTTGAGGCGAAACAGGATATTATGCCTGCGGGCACACTAAAACAAATTTCATTTGCTGACAGAGTGTTTAGTAGTTATCATCAATATGATGGGAATTGGTGGATTGCTGCAACTGGCGACTCAGTCAAATATTCTTTTTCGGATCATACTCGGCAGTATATCGCCGGTGAATTTCGTATCTCCCACAGTCTACGCAATGACCCATTCGCACTGTTTATGAGTGATGGCACGGCTGTTCCAGATGATTGCAATAGTGATTTTAATGCAATGCTCAAGACTGTAGAGCCATACTATGAAACGGTCCAATTAAATTCCTTTTCTAAGGGGGTGCTCACCACTGAGAAAGTATGGGACGATGCTACGCGCGCTGCAACAGATAAGTCATATGAACATCTAATATTTATGGCCGATGGCTCCAAAGAAAAACGAGAAGTTATGCGTATTCCTACTGGCACATGGGCGGGCAGTTTTTCTGTGCTTGGAAATAAGTTATATACACCGGCAAATTCATACCAACCTAATACGGCAGAGAAGAAAGCAAGATTTGATTCCGAGATCTGCGTTCTTGATCCCTTCACTGGTCAAACAAAACAAATCCCTGGCACAATAACAGCCAATACCTACATCTCATCTCTCTATTTGCGCGATGGCAACGTCTATTATCTGATGGGTAGTTCTGAGTTAGGTACTTGTTTTGACGGCTATAATAAATGTTCGGCCGATTTATACTCGATTCCGCTCGTGGGAGGTAAACCAACCCTGATCGCGCATAGCTCATTAGGAGCCGTGATACTTGGGTATGTCGAGAGTGAAGAAGCTTTTTATATTAGACAAAGTTGGGGAGACGCCGGGTATAGTACTACCCTCATTAATAAAATTATAGGTGCGGAAGAAAAATCAGTCGGGGAATTTAATAGTTATGGTGGAGAGAGTGAAATTGATAAGGCTGCTTATAAACAAATGCTAGACAAAATCAATGCTATTACAACGAAAGCGGGGGCGATGAAGATATTGAGTGAAGGGGTCAGGATTAATAATGGTTCTTTGCAACCTGCTAGCAACGATATTTCAGGAGATGCAAGATTTTACTTCGATAAGTAGAATCTAAAGTTTATTTAGAGAGTGCGAGATAAAGATTCTGACTGACAGCGGGTATTCAGCGCTCTTTAGTGTAACCTGCGCTTTGTTATAGAATAACGATGTAAGAAAGTAAATATATGATCACAATTAGGGAATGCGGAGAACCATTAGTCGATCTAAAGAAAACTTGCCCAGGAGTTGTTATTCGTTTAGGTAAAAAACGCCTGCGGCGTGAAAAGACTGCCTATTTGCGCAAAACCGTGGCCAATATGTTACATAAAGCTCAAGGTTATTTGCCCCAGGGGGTAAATTTTACAATTGGGGATGCCTGGCGGCCGCAATATATCCAAGAAGAAATTTTTGATGAATTTATTGCACGCTTTAGTAAAACTCATCCCAAATGGTCGAAACAAAGAGTATTGCAAGAAGTAAATAAATATGTGGCTGACTCAAAGGGGAAGTGGGCATCTGGCCATATGACGGGCGGAGCCGTAGATTTACGCTTAATAAAAAATGGCCGCAAAGTGCCAATGAAGAGTTCTAAATTAAACTATCAAGAAAACGCTCTGTCCCATCAATCTAAATTACCGGCTTATTTAAGGCGCAATCGGCAGGTAATGTTTGCTGCATTAACTAAAGCGGGTCTATCTAATTACCCCAAAGAATATTGGCACTGGTCGTATGGCGATATTCAATGGGCCAGGCGTTTGGGTAAGAAAACAGCTATTTATGGGGCAATTAATAACCCCAAAATCATTACCTAGACCCCTCTGAAATAATCAGCTCTGGAAGCGAAAAACTCTTGACAGAAGAGGCGTTTTGGAGTAAGCTTATTTGATCAGTTAAGGAGGGGGTTTACAACTAATAAGGTTGCTCTGATGATCTGGTTTCCAGGCAGCAGAGTCCTTAAGGAGAATAATATGGATAGCATGATCACAATGCTAACGCCTTTTATTATATCGGCGTCTATGCAAACCAATCTATTAGCCGACAGCTTAAGAATTCTTCCGGAAAACCGGATGATTTTACCAAAGATACAGATTTTCTTAGAGGAAAAGAAAAGTCCGCTACCTGCTGGTGAACTATTAAAGTATTCTAACTGGGAAATGATTGTAGCTCTCTCTAACGCGGAAAGCGGTTATGGCAAACACTTGGGCGGGGATTACAATGCCTGGGGGATTAAAGATTTTCGCAAGGGTAGTGCTAACTTTGGCAAAACCCGAGACTTTACTTCTTGGGCAGAATCCATTGAATATACTTCTGAATTATTGTACAAATACGACAAGAAAGATGGCGAGCCAACTGCTGTCGGAATGGTAGCTAAATGGAAGTATGTAAAGCCTTTTGAACACTGGATCTACAATGTGAATTATGCGCTAGCGGATTTGGAATCCCACATCCAGGCCTAGTCAATCAAAACAATAAGACTCTGATAGAACACGGTATATACAGTGTTCTATTGTTTCAGTAACTAATATTTATTTTCCGTCATTCTGGTAAGCCAGCAGGCGCATCCAGAATCTTATACGATCCTGGACGAAGCCAGGACGACAATACAATGAATATATTGTCGATTGGATAAAAGAAAAACGAGGAGAAATCCTCGTTTTTTTATTGTGGTTTAAATAGATTTTCTATGTAGCCATACTGCAAATAAAATGTACATAATCACGTAGTTCTTCCAGGGTGGCTACGTGGCCCTTTTTCTGATAGTCTGCGATGCGACGCATTTCTTTAAATACCTCATCATTAGGGGAGGTACCATCTCCACCTGGAATAGGCGCAAACCAATCTACCGGTGCTGCAACTGGTTCGATGATGGTTGTCTGTCCCATCCCATTAATAATCAGAGATTTCGATAGGGTCAGAAAAACTCTGGGCATGTGCCATTGAGATGTGATCAGGAATGTGTGCTTGATCTTGCGGGCGCTGATCTGCCCAGCTATCCAGTCCGCCTGTTCTTTTACGTTTTCGGATCCTTTCTGAATCTCGAAATGTCCATAGAACGGGTGTGTGCGGTGTACCCCCTCGCTAATAATTTGCCAAATAGCTTCATAGCTTTGTACGTCCACTCGGTTGCCGGCCACAAGTAAGTGATTAATCGAAGTGGAGTAATGATTAAACTTATCTAAAGCCAGTGTAAATTGGGGCATTTCCCGTCGTTCAGGAAATAACGCTATTGCTCTGGTGTGCGCTGGAAACATCCCTTGTTTTATGTACACATTAGGAAGACAAAAGACGATGTTTACAGCGGCGGCAACTGCTTGATCAGTGATAGTGTCAGGTATCTCACCAGTCATTTATGAGCTCCTTTTCAGTCTTTTCTTTTTGATCGCAACTTTAAAATTTCAAGGACAAGAATCTGATTAATAAAATTACTCTAATTATGAGTCCAAGTCAAATAACTGGATAAAAGAAAAAGGCTGGACGAGATCACCCAAAAGTAAAAAAATTTGGTGCTGCCAGCCTTTTTATGTCAGGTTGGCGAGAAATCATCAAATTGATGAAACGCACCAAACCGGACGTGTACACGGTCATATAGTCCCGATCAATAATGACCAAACCCTTTGCTGCTCTTACGGTCTCCACGGCTTGCGCCGGGCTAACCATTTTTTGTTCAAAGGTACAAAGAAGAAAACCAATTTTATGTTTGTTTTCGGAACATAGGTGGGTGTGATCGGCACCCGAACGAGAAGCAAAGAAGATAGTTTACCAACGGTTTGCTAAGCTACCTTCTTTGGCCAAGGGTCTAGATTATGGCTAGTTATTAAAGATCATCAGGAAATTATAATATTGTAGTATAAAATGAGCTTTTCGTCAAGGGAAGTTAGGAGAAATGGGGTATTTTAGGCTCTGGAAGCGCAAAGTTTGTTGTTCGATCGTAGTGAGAACTCTGTCCTTATTCCCCGAGCTTGTCGAGGGGATACATCGTCAAATTCACCTCCTGCTCCTCGAGCCTGAGCCTCGGAGTCGAAGACCGGAGGAGAGAGAGGAATTATTTTCCCTTAGATGCTATATGCTAACCCCTAAATGCTAATATATATGTATGTTGGTGGCACCGCATTTTTTGGTCGGAACGGCGATTGCCGTGTATGCACCGGAGGCCTGGCCTTTAGCCGGACTGGCGGCTTTGACGAGCCATTTTGTGTTGGACTCGATTCCGCATCGGGACACGATCGGAAAAACTCAACTTACCCTGCCTAATATAGCGATGCAGTTGTTTAATGTAATGATCGTAGCAATAATATTTTGGCTGATTATCCCCGCTTCCTTGCGGATCTACACCCTGGTTATTGGGGGAGTGGCCATTATGCCGGATTTACTTGCCTTACCATTCCTGTTTTGGCCGCAATTATATAAAGTTCCTATCATTGAGCAGTTACATGAATGGCATACGGAAACTTTACAGAATAGAAACGAAGCAGTTAATTGGTTCTGGGGGTTGTTACCACAGGTTCTGGCAGTAGCCGTAGCAGTTTACTTTATCATCACAAAACCCCTGTAATCTCTTACAAGGGTTTTGCTAATATCTAAATAACAGCTAGCTATTTTGTTTTTGACTGACCCAACTACTTCTTGGGCATAAAGACCTCATAGAGGCCGAAGATAACATAAATGATACCAAGCACAACGGCTAAGGTGAATGCCCAGCTTCCGTTAATGAAGACCAAAATCAGGTCCACAATTCCTATGAGCAGATAAAGATATGGCATACGCTTGTTCCTCCTTTCTTTATAAGTATTACCTAATTAGTAAAGGAATCACTACTTTTATTATATCAAAGTAGAGTTATCCTAGAATGGTTCCAATTATGTCTGGGTGGCCACGCAAAAATTCCTGATCGCTGGTTAAATTTTTGCCTTCTAAACAGACAACTTCTAGCTGAAGGCTAGCTTGTGATGTAGAAACTGCCAGATGTTTATCTGAAGTCAGCCAGGCTTGGCCAACTGGTCGGGGTTGGTCGGTAGGCACCACTTTGCTGAAAGCAATTTTTAACCGTTTGCCGTGATAGAAAGTATAGGTAGTGGGTTGGGGAGTGTAGGCTCGAGTCTTACGTTCAATAATAAAAGCAGGTTCTTGCCAATTGATTAACCCATCCTCTTTTTTGATGAGAGAAGTGTAGGTCGCCTGGGAGTCATCCTGAGATATGGGCGCGATCTCACCTTCTAAGTAAGGGATGAGATTTTGTTGCAATAGATCCGCGCCGACCTTTGCTAGGACATGGCTAAGAGCTAATTGGGTGGACGTATCTTTTATGGGGACAGGTTCGCTGACGGCTATAATTGGACCAGTATCCATAGTGGCATCTATCTTCATTAGGGTTACTCCCGTAATAGTATCACCATTCAAAATGGCGGCAGCAATAGGGGAGGCGCCGCGGTATTTTGGTAACAAAGAACCATGTATGTTGACGATGCCATGAGCAGGAATATCCAAAATTTCCTGTGGCAGAATTTTGCCATAAGCAGCCACTATGATCACATCCGGATCAAGTGCTTTAATTTTTTCTAGAATCTCAGAATTGTGTTTCAGTTTTTCGGGTGTCCACACTGTCAGCCTATTGGCTAAGGCCAATTGTTTAACTGGACTGGGTTGAACTGTTTTGTGGCGCCCAATGGGTTTATCGGGTTGAGTGATAACCGCAACAATATCGAGTTGGGGCAGATCAAGTAAAGTCTGCAAGATTGTCTTGGCAAACTCGGGCGTCCCCATAAAAATTACCCGGTATTTTCTAGTAGAAGTTTTCATACCTCGTTCTCGGTATCTAAATTTGGTAAGTGTAGATTTGTTTGGGATTGGCTAACCGATCAACAAACAGAATACCGTTCAGGTGGTCGGTTTCGTGCTGAATAATGCGGGCTTCTAAATCTTTCGCTTCAAATTTAATTTCTTTATTATTAATACCCAGAGCTTTCACGGTAATTTTTTTGTAGCGCTCGACTTGCCCGAACAAGTTAGGGAAGGACAAACAACCTTCTTCGCCCATTTCCATTTTGGTAGAAGTTTTAATAATTTCCGGATTGATTAAAATTGTCAGCGGCAATTCGGGAGTTTTGTCAGTGGAATCTTTCGGTTTTTTGTATTCATAAACCAGCACTCTTTTTAGGATGCCAATTTGCGGAGCCGATAATCCCACCCCGCCGCTACAACGCAGGGTTTCCACTAAATCTTTAACCAATCGCATAGTGGCCTTATCTAACCTTTTCACCGGCTGGGATTTTTCCCGCAGCTTCTTGCTGTTGTATGTGAGTATCTTCTTCACCATATTTTTAGTATACATTACCCCTCCCAACCTCCCCTTGACTATAAGAGGAGAGGTGGGGTTATCCAATTTTATGCTATTATAAGATATTCTTTGACAAAAACGAGGTGAGCAAGCTATGGAGCTTTCAGTTATGTTGGGGTGGGTCATGACTGTGCTCCACTCCTTATCAAGTTATTGGTACTTTTTACAGCTACTCAGGCGAGAATCGGAGGTCTATATCTCCACGCGCTCTATCATAGCTTTAGTGAGTTTGATAAGCGGATTGACCTATATTCAGATGACCGCCGATCCAATTAAAAGCATTATCCCGCTAGTGAGTATGGCTGCTAATATAGTTTTTCTTGTGCCTGTTATGAAATACGGCAGACATAAGAAATTACAAAAACTAGACTATGTAATATTAGCAATCAGCTTAATTGCTATCCTGATATGGTTAGTATTCAAAAATTCTAGCGGTGCGAATGTTATTATTCAAAGTAGTGTCCTGATTGCTTTTATCCCTCAATGGATAGGGATAAGCAAAGGGAAACCAGAGAAACTATTACCTTGGTTCGTCTGGCTGTTTACTACAAGCCTACACATTACAGTAGTTTTATTGCGTTGGCAGAATCATTGGCAGGATCTCGCAGCGCCCGTAGTATGGATTGTAATTCTCACTACGGTGATAGTTTTAAGATGTCGCTACTTAAGCAAAAGCAGTTTTTCATTAAAAATATAGCCGGTTGGGATGGTGCCCCCGGCTTTTTTATTGGTGTAATTTCTGGTAGTATAAGGTATCTTGCATCTTAAAAGGAGTATACACTCATGAATGCAAATCTTCTTTGGTGGATGTTATTGTTCCTTTTTTCATTCATCTCATTGTTTTCGTGGCTTATTAAGAAGGAGGGGGCTATGACAAAACAGAATGACATATCCCATACTGATGTCAAAAAAGGGGGAGTTGTGACAGAACAGAGTGATGTATTTAATGCCAATATTGCCAATAAACTTGCAGATGTAGCTAAGGCAGAGGCCGCACGGATAGCTCGTAAAAGCTGTGCCAAGCAAATGGAGCTAAATGAGCGTGCCATTGCAGGCTTAACTCTGCTGGTCCCCAAGAGATTAGAAAAAGACTGGATTCCTAGAATTCGTTGGGAGGCTGATCGAGGCAAGACGGAGGTCTTACTCCAAATGCGAGTGCGTGACTTCCTTGGGTCAAAAGAAGCAGAGATAGGGAGTGTAATGTTGCGAGAGCGCGGTTTTGGAGCCGAGATTATCTCCCGCGGCACTGCCTATCGTTGTTACGACAGCCCGTCGGATGATGGCGCTCCCTATACCTATTTCATTAAAGTCACTTGGTGATTTGCTTGCACTCCTGCATGAATTGCGCATTAATACATTCTCGACCACAACCATAGCTGGACACCCTCCAGCTTTTTTGTTATCATTTTTCAACGGCTCAACCGGTTGAGCCGTTGAAGTTCTGCATAAGACATGAGATACAACGGCCGTTATATTTCATGTCCAGCGGAGCTTTAGCGCTTTCTGCCCCAAGGAGTCTGCCCATTGGAATCCGAGCAATCTTAAAGCCATTGGAGGAGGGATGTGCTGAATTGAGCCAAATCCTTGGCGCGGGGAGATGTTTGACCCTGCGAATGCGGGGGAGTTTCGACCATTAGCGGTAAGAGGATTTGGCCAATGAATAATCCCGACGACTTGGCCGTCCTTTCGGTGCTACCACTTTGGACGAGCAAAGTGGTAGCGAAAGAATATTTGATTAGGATAAGATTCTGGACAAGCCAGAATGACGGACTGCAAAGTAGCCCCTCGACAAGCTCGGGAATAAAGAAGTTAAGAGGATTCTCCCTTTAATTTTTGTTTGATTTTCCACCAAAACAACTTCCCGGGATTATCTACTTTATTCTCTTTCACTTCCGACAAAAGTTGTCGGACTTGCTTAACTCCCAGACGCTTAAAAAACCCTAAATAAAAACTAAAAGAACCGGGACCTTTTTTGGCGGTTTCGCCAAACAGGGTTCGAGCCTCGTCGACCAAAAGGTGAAGATCCGAATGGAGGTGGGGATTGGGTTTCCGACCCTGGAACCGGCCTAGACTAGCTTTGATATCGTCCATATTCATAGCATATAGCATTTAGCATATAGCGGCTAAGATAGGAGAATTCCATAGATGCTGGATGCTAATCCCTAGATGCTATCCCAGGGTTTTTTAGGGCTTCTGGAGCCCATTCTTGACTATTCCAGGAGAATAAGGCAGAATACTCTTGCTTTGCGAATACTGCAGTGATAAGATGCCAAAGTAAACAAAAATCAAACTACATATATAGATAAGTAATGGGCTTGAATATATATCTCACAATTTCTCTTCAATCTGAATTAATTGTCGGATCTTTATATAACCTTAAGCGAACGCCGTAATTCAGCCCAATAACTTTTTTTGGAAGTAAGGGTTGAAGCCCTTATTTTTAAATCTTGCGGTGCAAGATTTAATCCCCCGAAGCATTATCTATTTTGCGAAGAGGATAAATATCCTATTTCGCAAAGAGATTATGCGCAGGGTGGAGCACACCTTATTATCGCTGTGCGAAATTTAACCTGAGTGGAATCGAAGAATTACATAATGTAATGCTTCGACTGCGCTCGGTAAATAAATACACTAACCTGCTAACCTGCTGAAATTCTAACCCGCTAATAAATTTTCATATTAGAATCGCTCAGTATTAATCGGGCATTCTGCAGCTTGAAAACTAGTTCCACGAATTAATAAACTGTCCTTAGTTTATTGTAACTACCGATTAAGATTTAACTCTTGAGATAAGGTCAAGTTACTTAAGGGCTGTTGGTGGATGCCTTGGGAGAAGTAGACGATGAAAGACGTAGCAGGCTGCGATAAGCCTCGGGTAGGTGCCAAGCAACCTTCGATCCGGGGATGTCTGAATGGGGTAACCCATCTTGTGATGAACAAGATATCTTAGAACTGAATAAAATAGGTTTTGAGAAGTAAACCATGTGAACTGAAACATCTTAGTAACATGAGGAACAGAGAAAAGTTTTTATTCCCTTAGTAGTGGCGAGCGAAAAGGGAAGAGTCTAAACTCTTATTGTGTTAAAGCCTATTGGCGTTGCAATAAGGGAGTTAAAAGGAATTGCATTCTTGAGCAATAGATCAAGTCAGGAGTCAAAAATTATTTTCTTAGCAGAAGGTCTCTGGAAAGAGCAACCATAGCGGGTGATAGTCCCGTATGCGAAAAGAAAATAACTCTGAGCAGTTTCCTTAAGTACGGCGGGACTCGTGAAATCCTGTCGGAAATCGCCAGGACCATCTGGCAAGACTAAATACTGCTTCTCACCGATAGTGAACTAGTACCGTGAGGGAAAGGTGAAAAGTCCCCCGAGAGGGGAGTGAAATAGTACCTGAAACCAACTGCCCGTTTAAAAGTCGGAGCTCCGCGCAAGCGGGGTGACGGCGTGCCTTTTGTAGAATGAGCCGACGAGTTAATCTCAGCAGCGAGGCTAAAGTCCTGAGGGACTGGAGCCGGAGCGAAAGCGAGTGTGAATAGCGCGAATTAGTTGTTGGGATTAGACCCGAAACCGGGTGATCTAATTATGGTCAGGCTGAAGCTGCCCTAAGAAGCAGTGGAGGGCCGCACCCACTTACGTTGAAAAGTGAGGGGATGAACTGTGATTAGCGGAGAAATTCCAATCGAACCCGGAGATAGCTGGTTCTCTTCGAAATATATTTAGGTATAGCCTCATGTGTTCCCGGAAGTGGTAGAGCTACTGAATGGATTCGGGCGAGAAATCGTACCGCGTCCAATTAAACTCCGAATACTTCTCGGTCAATAACATGGGAGTCAGTCTGTGACGGCTAAGCGCCATGGTCGAGAGGGGAAAAACCCAGACTGCCAATTAAGGTCCCTAAATCTCAGCTAAGTGTCAAAGGAAGTAAGAATACATAAACAACCAGGAGGTTGGCTTAGAAGCAGCCATCCTTTAAAGAAAGCGTAACAGCTCACTGGTCGACGTATTCTTGCGCCTAAAATTTATCGGGGCTCAAGCTGAGTACCGAAGTTGCAGATTGGTTCTGATTTATCAGAGCCAGTGGTAGAAGAGCGTTCTGCTCGGCTGTGAAGTTCAACCGTAAGGTTGGGTGGAGCGGGCAGAAGTGAGAATGTCGGCACGAGTAACGTGATAACGCAGGTGAAAAACCTGCGCGCCGAAAACCTAAGGTTTCCTGGGCTATGTTAATCATCTCAGGGTTAGTCGGTCCTAAGGCGAGGCCGCAAGGCGTAGTCGATGGACAACAGGTTAATATTCCTGTACTACTGATAATTCGTCCGAAATTGGGCGCGTTCTACGCTGGAAAGGTTGTTTTGCCGCAAGGCAGAATGGACGTCCGGTTGCAGATGTGTTCAATTTAGCTATGGGGTAACGCGGGTTGGCAGGTTGAGCGGGCATAGGTTTACCCGTCCAAGCTTTTAGTGGGGTTCCTTTGGCAAATCCGGGGAGCTGTCCTTTTAGGACAACCGCGAGAAGTTACGGAAAGTGTTCTGGCTTGCCAGAATGCGATTTAACTCATCCAAACTGACTGGAAAAACCTCTCTGCGAGAATTGTTAGTATCCGTACCACAAACCGACACGGGTAGGTAGGTCGAGTAGACTAAGGCGATCGAGATAACCCTCTTTAAGGAACTCGGCAAAAAAGCGTCCGTAACTTCGGAATAAGGACTGCCTCTACGATTTTAGTTTTCTAGGGTCAATGAGGCCACAGCAAAAGTTTTTCATGCGACTGTTTAGCAAAAACGCAGGTCTCTGCCAATTCGAAAGAAGATGTATAGGGACTGATGCTTGCCCAATGCCAGAAGGTCAAGTAGATTAGTTATTCGGATTTATCCGGAGAAGCTGAAACATTAAGCCCTGGTGAATGGCGGCCGTAACTATCGACCATGGTAGTTGTAAAATTTGGCTATATGCTGGAACACCTGTTCTGTGAAAGATGTAGTATCCTGCGCTAGTCGGAATCATATACAATATAGGTATGATTGAGACTGAAAAAGCGTCAGGTGCAGGCAATCAGCAGGAAAGACTTTCAATGGAATCAATTTCCCCCGCCCTTGGCAATTTCCTATCTGGATTTGCTCTGGGTGAAGGCAGTTTCATGGTTGTTTGTCGTCGGAGAACCGATTATAAACGACATTGGAAACTGTCTGCTGCCTTCAATGTTTCTCAACAAGATGATGAGCCTTTGTATCTTTTTCAGCGAACACTGCAGTGTGGAAGTTTACGCAAAGCAGGCAACAACGGGTGGTATTACGAGGTCAATAATTTAGTTGATCTAACCACAAAAGTTGTTCCTTTCTTTGACCACTTCCCATTAGTAGGTACAAAACATCAAGAATTCCTTCGTTTCAAAGAAGTAGTCAATATTTTGTCACAATCAATGACGAATGACATTGATTATTTGAAGGTATTATCTTTGCGAGAACAAATGAATCGCGGTGGCAAACGGAAATATTCCAAAGAAAGAATCCTCAGAGACTATACGCCAAACCTGTCAGTAGTAAGTTGATAGGATGATATAGTCCGATCTCATGGGCGACCATGAGTGTTAATCAGAAATGGTTAACCCTTTCAAGAAAAAAGGTAACATCAATGAACGGTCCTAAGGTAGGAAAGAAAGCTGCCTTAGTAAAACTTGGCTATATGCTGGAAACTCTGTGTATCTCACAATACTCATTGAGTAAAAATTTGTGAGTGCAGACAATCAGCAGGAAACTCATTTAAAATGAGGATCCTCAGAGACTACACGCCAAGCCAATCTCCTCTGCCGAAGAGATTGGAAGATATAGTCCGATCTGCATGGCGACATGCAGCCTTGCAAAAGGTTCTGCCACAAGGCAGAAAACAACAATAAGCGAAATTCCTTGTCGGGTAAGTTCCGACCCGCACGAATAGCATAACGATATGAAAACTGTCTCAAAGAGGGGCTCGGTGAAACTACATTGCCGGTGAAGATGCCGGCTATGCGCAGCAAGACAAAAAGACCCCGTGGAGCTTTACTACATCCTGATACTGAATTAAGTTCTAGTTTGTGTAGGATAGGTGGGAGACTTAGAAGCCCTAGCGCTAGCTAGGGTGGAGTCAACGTTGAAATACCACCCTGATTACCTCTTAATTCTAACCTGTGCCGTTATCCGGTATGGGGACAGTGTTTGGTGGGTAGTTTAACTGGGGCGGTTGCCTCCCAAAAAGTAACGGAGGCGTTCAAAGGTTCCCTAACATCGAATGGAAACCGATGTGATAGCGCAATAGCATATGGGAGCTTAACTGCGAGACTTACAAGTCAAGCAGATACGAAAGTAGGATATAGTGATCCGACGGTTGCACATGGGTGCGCCGAAGCTCAACGAATAAAAGTTACCCCGGGGATAACAGGCTTATCAGGTCCAAGAGTCCACATCGACGACCTGGTTTGGCACCTTAACCTTTAAGGTTTCGGGGTGCTGCAGAAGTAATTCTGCACCTAAAATAAAAAATTTGGCTTATAACGGTGAAACCCAACTATTCACAAGGTGGTAAAATAATGATGTGAATAAGGGCAATACCGTGGGAAGTCCTTCGATTTTGATATCGGAGTGACCCTGTAACGACTGACCCGAAAGGGGAGGCTCTGCTCCTAGAGCAGGGCAATACGCCAACGCCTACAATCTCAACTCAGGATATGGTTATTTAACCTAAAGTCCGAGCGTAGGATGAAGATATAGTCTATGCCATTAGTAATAATGGAACATCATACGATGTCGGCCCGTCGCATCCTGGAGGGGCAGCACCTTCCAAGGGTTTGGCTGTTCGCCAATTAAAGCGGCACGCGAGCTGGGTTCAGAACGTAAATTACATTGCGTTCTACGGTAGAAATACCGTATAATAAATGTGGCTGTATCGGTGAAACCCTAACTTTCCAACCGAACGGAAAGAGGGCAATACCGAGGGAAGATTAAGATTATGTCAGAAAAACTTCTTGCGTATATTGCAGGTTTCTTGGATGGGGATGGTTGTATTATGGCTCAATTGGTCAAACGTCCCGGATATATTTATGGCTTTCAAATTAGAGTCAGCATAGTGTTTTATCAGAAAAATAATCATAAAGATTTTCTGGTTTGGCTCCAAAGTAAATTTAAAGTCGGATATATCAGGGATCGGAATGACGGAATGACAGAATATACTATTGTAAGTCCCATGTCAGTTCAGCAAGTGCTCGTAAGACTATTGCCGTATTTACGGTTAAAACGTGAATTAGCGGGAAAAGTTTTAACCATTTGCCGGATCAACCTTACCAACAAGAAATCTATTTCCGCCAGAGAGTTCTTAAGAAGAGCTCAATTGGTGGATGAAACTGCTTTATACAATTATTCAAAGAAACGCACAACGACCAGTAAAACTGTCAAAGTTTTTCTTCAACAAAATAATCTTATTCCCCGTAACGACTGATTCAAAATTGCTTGGCAAGAGCAATGAGATGAGATGGCTTTATGCCATCACACGCCACCTCCTCCTGCATGAGTTGTATTGCAGAGGATGAAGATATAGTCTATGCCATTAGTAATAATGGAATCACATGCGTGAGACAGTTCGGTCTCTATCTGCTGTGCACGTAGGAAATTTGAGGAGAGTCACTTCTAGTACGAGAGGACCGAAGTGAACGGACCGCTGGTGTACCAGTTGTTTTACCAAAAGCACCGCTGGGTAGCTATGTCCGGACGGGATAAGCGCTGAAAGCATCTAAGTGCGAAGCCTCCTCCAAGAGAGATTTCCATTTCGCAAGAAATAAGAACCCAAGTAGACCACTTGGTTGATAGGCAACAAGTGTAAGCCCAGCAATGGGTTGAGCTGAGTTGTACTAATAGTTCGATTACTTGACTTACTCTAGAGTTTTCTCTTAATCGGTAGTTCAAGTAAATTAAGGGCAGGGAAATAATTTGTGGTAAAATGATGATGAATTAAATTGTTTAGCAATGAAAAAAGATAAATCCGATAAGTTCAAAATGTTAAAAACCTTCATCATCCTATTTAAAATGCTAGGTTGGTTATGTTTAGTTGGCGGTCTAGCAGCGGCTATTGAAATATTAGTGTATCCCCAAATGATCGATCGGCTAGGCTTGGCGGCTATTAGTCAGTCGGCTTGGCTGGTGGCGTTAGCTATGTTAATCGGGGGAGTTATCTATGCTATGATTTTGTTTGCATTATCAGAATGTGTCCAAGGATTTTTGTCTATTGAAGGTAATACCAGAAAACTTCGCGATCTACTGGATCGCAAATAATTAACAACGAGTATATTGTCCTGGTGTCTGAAGCGAGGTGGTCACACCCGTTCCCATCCCGAACACGGCAGTTAAGCACCTCAGCGCCGATGATAGTTACCCCTTGTGGGTCGCAAAAGTAGGTCGGTGCCAGGACAATATACTGGTTAGATAGAATAACTTCCGAATAGGTTATTTTTTGTATTAAATTCCATTACTAGTCTGCACTTTTTCAACAAGAGGAGATCCATATCATGAAAGAACAGCTTGAAAAGTTTGTTCAGATTGCCAGCCAATTACCTGGCAAAGATCTCGGCAGTCCGGCGGATAGAAAAAATTCTTACACAGACACCATTGAGGGGATTGTGTTGGTTGGCACTGTAGTGAAGAACTCTGCGATAGGTAGACTACTCTGTATTTCTACTAGTAACGGGCCTTATAATCCCACCAAGAACATTATGGACACGTTAGAAAGCATTATGGGTAGAAAGCCAGAGATGACCGATTTTGTGGTTGATATCCAACCAACTGCTGCTATCCCTGAGTGGTTGAATGGCAAAGACCAATCTGTTATTGAATGCGAGGACAATGTGACCAGGTATGATCTAAGCGATCCTGGCCCATATGGCAGGTGGGAAGTGATCGAGAAGTTGGCCGATACAATAGGAGATCCGGCTATCTGGAACCATTCGATCTTTTATTATTGGAAGGTCACGCCCTTGTCGCTCAACTGACATCACTTAATTCCCACCAGATTAAACGCCCCTGAAAAAGGGGCTTTTTGTTGAGGTAATTTTCTGTTTAGATTAGCTTTATTGGTTGTGATACAATATATTTACTAATTAATATGTAGTCCTATGGCGAAAAAATTCAAAAAGACAGCTAAGGAGATCGAAAGATTAAGCGGGTTATACCAGCAGACCAATCAGCATATTGGTATGTCCGCAACTCCTATAGCCAGTGCCATATCCGGCTCAGCTGCTGAAGGCACTTTGGCGGCGGCGCACAACCAAAAACATGCCATTATTCGGCACGATCTCATCACCCTGCTGATTGTGGCGGTCATTATGCTAGTAGCTTTGTTTGCTCTGAATTATGCGGTTGACCACACCATTGTCGGCACTTGGCTGAATCAAGTAGTCAGCAAATTCATCTAAAATTCATTTTGTTAGATTAAAAAAACCGCAAAGTTAATTTGCGGTTTTTGATTAATGTTTTAACTAAAAGAATTACTTGATAACTGGCACACAAACGCCATTGGCAATTTTTGTCAGCACAAGATCTCTGTTAACCATCCCTGTATTATCAAATTTTACATCTCCCCAAAGCCCAGGAGTCGTGTTGCGTTTGAGATAACTAATCATATTATCCGGATTACTGCCTGTTTTTCGAGCAGCAGTTAAGGCTAGTAAAGTATTCTCAAAAGCACCGATGTAGAAGGTATTCACGCTCCGACCATTTTTAATAATCCAATCGTTGATGGTTTTATTGCTGATCGGAGGATATTCGTAACTATATTGTCCCTCTAAAGAAAATTTCTTATCGGTAAGAACGCCCGGTAATGTACAGGCTAGGTATGATATTATCGGTGTAGTAATCTGATTAACAGTAAGATCAGCGAATACTTGGTTAAGGGCAGATCCATAGCCCACTACCACCATCACATCCGGATTAAATTGTTTAATCTTTAAGGCCCCGGTGCGATAATCGGCAGTGGTTTTTTCGAAAGAAACATCTTGAACAGTTTTATCTGTATTCAGATTATTCTTGATATTTTTTCCCCACAGATTACCGAACTCATCGTTAATATAAACCACTGATACTTTTTTCCACGCGGTATTGTTATTAACTTGTTTGGCGATGTCTGATAACGATGGCATAAAGTTTTGCAAAGTATAATGTTTGTCTTTAGTCAGGCCCAATAAAGCTGCGTCAGAGATCAGTAAACTCTTTTCTTTCTCAGCGATAGGAGATATTGCGGCTGAAACACCGCTCATGCCAACTACAGCTATTTTAATTTTATCTACTGTAAAAAGTTTAGTTGCTGCAATAGTTCCTGTTTTGGGGTCGCCCATACTATCTTCAGCTATTAATTCCACTTTTTTACCAGTGGTTTCTGTGAAATAAGCAACAGCATCTTTGACTCCCTGAATCGACATTTGGCCGAACTGAGCTGCTGGACCGGTGAGGGCATAAATAGCGCCGATCTTAATTGTTCCCTCCGATGTCGATTGGCCAGTATTTATACTGTTAGACCACAAGACAACCGCTACAATCAGGACTATTGCCACTAAAGATCCAACTAACCAGTTATTTTGTTTATTCATCCTCTTCCTTAGATTAATGCTATAAGCCATTCCCCTTAAAAGTGGGGATTGTTAGCTCTAGGATAATAGAATTTGATTAATATGTTAATAATGTAGACAAAATAATTGTAAATATACGAATAATGTGCTACAATAGGAGTAAATACCACTTAAAATGTTGTGCGAAAAATGCACAAAGATAATAAAGAAATCGAATTTTTACTGCAAGAAAGTGGCTTTTCCGATAAGGAATCAGCGGCTTATTTGGCTCTTTTAGAGATCGGGAAAGGGAGCGTTTTAGATGTTTCCCGCCAATCTAAGGTAGATCGCACTACTCTTTATCGGATATTAGAGAAGTTTTTGGCTATCCCTCTGGTCCAAACCTTTAAGGAGAACAAAAAAACCACCTGGGCAGCTTTGCATCCCCGGTTTTTAGTGGAATATGCTCAAGCTAAAAAAACGGCAGTCCAAGAGATTTATCCGGCTTTGGAGCAGCTATACGACTTAAGCGCCGATAAACCCAAGCTGACCTATTTTGAAGGAGTGGAAGGTTTGCGCAATTCTATTGAATCATTAATTAAAGAGGTTAAGCATCGGGGCGAGATTCTCTCATTTTCCGCCCCGGGGGCCGCGGCAGTTTACTATTCTAAAAAAAGATTTGAAGGTTTAGCCAGAATGCGTATTAAAAAGCAAATTCTAAGTCGTTTGCTAATGTCATCTATTGAAGGAGCGCCGGGCTACAAATTGGGAGAAGATTGGAAGAACTGGCGCCATGTTAAATTAGTGGATGCAAAACAGTTTCCCTTTAAAGCCAGCATTGATATTTGGAACAACAAAATAGCGATTATGACCACCAAAGACCGGCCCATCGGGGTGGTGATTGAAGATAAAACCATTGCCGATACTATGCGGTCAATTTTTGAGTTGTGCTGGCAGAAGATTCCCGACCAAGAGTAATAATAAACAAACCATTCATTTTGTGCCAGGTTGCTGGCCTGGCCGTTAGCTCGTGTTTGCCCAAGTCTGCCCATTGGAGCCCGAGCGTTTTTCCCTTAAGCCATTGGAGGAGGGATGTGCTGAATTGAGCCAAATCCTTGTCGCGGGGAGATGTTTGAGCGTAAGCGAGTTTCGACCTGAAGCGGTAAGAGGATTTGGCCAATGAATAATCCCGACGACTTGGCCGTCCTTTCGGCGCTACCACTTTGGACGAGCAAAGTGGTAGCAAAAGAATAAGTTTATTGATTTTACAAAATCAAAGGTAGCCCCTCGACTACGCTCGGGGAATATTTATAACAATCTTCAGATAATGTCAGGATGACAAGAAGAATCAGAATTCGTTGTCAGTTAAACGATAACTTAAGGCCTCGGCGATATGCTGAGGTTTTATGTTGAGTTCCCGTTCTAAATCGGCAATCGTGCGGGCTACTTTCAGGGTGCGGCTATAAGCCCGGCCGGATAAGTTCATTTTATCAACCGCGTGGCGGAGCAAACTGTGTCCCTCTTCATCTAAGGCACAAAATTGCTTGAGCTCTTCGGTGTTCATTTCGGAATTGTTGGTAGTGGGGGAGTTCCCAAATCTTTCAGCCTGAATCCCCTGCGCTGAAATTATTCTTTCTCGAATAGCAAAAGAACTTTCGGCATTAGGGTTGGTGGTAAGTTTGTCGTAACTTAAACGGGGGACTTGAATATGCAGATCGATCCGGTCTAGCATCGGCCCCGAAATCTTCTTTTGGTAATTATGGATTTGGCCGGCGCTGCAGGTACAGGATTTTTGGGGATCGCCAAAATAACCGCAGGGACACGGGTTTTGAGCAGCCACCAGCATAAAATTGGCCGGAAACGAAGTGCTTTGGTTAGCCCGGGAAATATGCACGATCTTGTCTTCCATGGGTTGGCGCAGAACATCCAAAACTTGGCGAGTGAATTCCGGGAGTTCATCTAGAAATAAGACACCTTTGTGGGCCAGAGAAATCTCGCCGGGTTTTGGCCAATTACCTCCGCCGGTGACGGCCACCGCCGAAGCGGTGTGGTGAGGGCTGCGGAAAGGCCTCTGCAGGATCAGAGAGCTATTATTAGCCAAATAACCGGTTACACTGTAAATCTTAGTTACTTCCAGCATCTCCGGGACTGTCAGAGGCGGGAGAATGGTAGTTAGCGCTTTGGCGAGCATAGTTTTGCCACTACCCGGTGGCCCTGACATCAGCAGGTTGTGTTCACAATATTAGCAGGTATCCGAATGTTTAGTGTCAGCAGTTTATCTATTAATTCTCCTTTTTCTACTAATAACCTGATTATTTTTTGTTTTTCTTCAGCATCATGATCTACCAGTTCTAGACCAGCTCGCAACTTGCTTCTTAGTTGTTCCACTGATCGGGTAGCATTGATTCTAATATCTGGCGGATTTAGCTCATTGTGCCTAGTATTAGATTTACCCAACTCAGATATTTTTTGTTTGATTTTATTGGCTTCTTCCTTGTATTTTGGCAAAGATATAGCCCCATCTCTATATGCCGAGAATATTCTTTCGTCTTGCATGGTAAGTTTTTTAATTTCTTTATCAGTTGATATCGGGGTAGGCAATTTTACACTCCCTTGTTTCTTTGCCCAATTTCTGTATTTATCGATCTTAGATTCTAGCAATTCGGGTTCCAGAATCATTCTTTTAATGGATTCCCATGCCTTATTATCAACTTCATTAGATCGGATAGAGTGTGCATTACAGGTTTTAGTCAACGGGAAGTCTTTATCCCGTGAATTGCACCTGTAATAGGGCTTATCATGCATGGGGCACCCTACAAACAAGGAGCCACATTGGCAATATAATAGCTTTGCTAGTAGATAGCTATGTTTAGTGTTTCTCTTCGCAAAAACCTTATTATTCTTTATTATCAGTTGAACTCGATTAAACTGTTCATCTGAAATTATTCGGCATTGAGGGACTGGTATCTGTATCCACTCGGTTCTATCCCTAAGCCGGCGACCATTCTTCTTTTGTCTTTTATATTTATTAGCATCTTTTGGCGAATGCGGCTCAACTGCCTCGTATTTGTTGTAAAAGGCTATGCCAATGTATTCTGTTCTTTTTAGTATTCTCAAGACAGAGCTGCGTGCCCATTTAGTGTTGCCCTCCCTGGGCGGTATATTATTTTCTGTTAGCCACCTAACTATCTGTCTCGCGCTGTAACCCTTCTGATCAACCAAATTGAATATTCTCTTTACGACATTGGTTTCCTTCAGATTAATTTTATAGAAGCCGTATGCGTTGTTGTCTTTATCCCTTTTTATATAGTCGTAGCCATAAGGGGGGATGCCACCCAATATAAGCTTCATGTTTTCTACCTTATTACGTTTGCCTCGTCTGGTCCGGTCTAAGATGACCTCTCTTTCATATTCGGCGAAAGCACTCATCATATTGATCATGAGATTGCCGTTGGCATCATGGTTGTTATTTGGGAGTTTCCTAAAAATAATTTGTTTCCCCTTATTCTCTAGATCACGCCTGATAGCTATAATATGGCCAATATCACGGGCTAATCTGTCGACATCGTTTACTAATACCGCCTCAAACAATGATTTGTCGGCATCATCTCTCATTCTGTCTAACGCTGGGCGGTCCAATAGACTACCACTCCAGCCGTCATCTAAATACTCATTAGACACCAGAAAATTATTTTCTTGTGCGTATTTCCTGAGCTCGTTGAGCTGAGATTGAATTGTATGACCTTCTCTTTGCTCATCAGTAGAAACTCGAGCGTATATAGCCACTTTTTGTTGATTTTCCATATTCATATAATTATTAATATTATTTACCAGAAAGGGCAACCCGTTGGACATAGCTCTTGCGAGACTAAACAGGTTGCCCCCTCTAGTGCGAAACTAAAAGCCCCGCAAATTAACTATGTCCATACTTAAGATATTATTATGCGCAATGATTGTCAACTTTATTAAAAGTTAGTTTGTCTTTAAGCTGATCTTTAATTATTTTAGTTTTTTCCCATTGTGCATCATCTAAAATATGTAAATCTGGATTAACTATTTTATTTTTCCCACATTCGCAAATACCACGTGCTTCGTGCCATTCCCCATATTTGCACTTCCGTTCGCCGTTTTTGCGCCGAGTGCGGTCTTCCATATCTTGAGGCCGTAAAATGGCAACGATATCAGCTGTGTTTATCGTGCGGTCATCCATTTGAATATACTGTCGACCCGTATTGTTTTCTAGCAAATTTTGTAATTTTTCAGCGCGGTCTTTATCAACCCATACTTCAAAATCACCTCGCAAACAAATGCACATCTGCTGATTAGCTAATTCTGTGCTCATATCCTTATCCCTTTCTTACTTTTATAACTATTAAATGACTCTATTTTGTTAAACCAAGCGGTTAATCGCTTTCTAATCTCAAAGGTTGGTTTAGTTTGCCAGAGTTGCTTATTGCCGGAGGGGCTGAGCTCAGTCCAGTAGGAAATAAACTTGGCAATCTCGGCACTGGCAATAGGTTGGGGTATACCTTTAGCAACTAGCTCATTTATGAGCTGAGTTTGAGTATCCTGGTTACTAAAGAAGTTTGTAGTTACATCTAAGGGAGTGGGAGCGTTAGCGACTGTTTGCCTCTCTCTATTTTCTTTAATTCTTATATTCTTATATTCTTGTTTAGTGGTTAGCTGCTGGTTAACTGATGGTTGATTGCTGGTTAGTTTGCTGGTTGATTTATCCTCTTCGTGGTGTTGATATTTATCCCAGCTACAGATAGAAACCAGACTCTTTTTACTATCAAATTTGGTGGTTATTCTGTTGGTTGATTTTAGGTAGTTAAGTGCAGTTCTGATGTTTTGCTCTGTCAGACCGGTTTCTTTGGCTAAATATTTTCTGCCGGTGACACATTCACCATTCTTTAAGTAGTATTGGCTTCCATCAAAAATAACACTGATCCCGTTATCGCCAGCATTAGTCTTTAAGAGCAGGTATGTAAACACTCGGAAGGCGTTCTGATGTTGCCAAAGATCACTATCCAGTGATTTTCTATAAAGTTTTATCCACCCTCTGTACATTTTTTCTAATATTAATAATTCTCTTGTCTTTGATTAACTCGAGCAGTAGATCGAATGCTTGGAATAGTACTCTGTCACTTTCTTCGGGAGTGATTATTTGACTGATTTGGCAATCAATATCCAGATTGTCTTTAATTGGCTCCGCCATAAGAGTTTCTTATTCTACTTTTTAGCATCTTAGTGTTGTTAAACAGGGTTCTGGCCTTGACTTCCAAGGTATCTGCCCAGTAATTTTCTTCTGCTTGGTTCAGTTCTGGGGTCCTAGTGAACACGAAAAGTACTTGGCTGGGGTTGGTGTTATCAAATCCGGCCAACTCAAATCCGGCGCTCATAAGCGCGGTGCAGCATCCCAGATCGTGGGTATACAGATAATTTTTAGGATTGTTTAATTCAAATGTCATATAATTTTGAACATAAAAAAAGAGGTCGCCAATCAACTCTCTTGGAGTTAATTAGCAGCCTCTTTTTTACGCTACTTTCAGCGGGCTTCTAAGTCCCGCGGGTGACTTCTTGTCTTCTTTTCTATATAAGAAAGAGCTATCTAACTATTTTTATTATACCATTAATTTGTGCTCTAGACAAGTAATCAACCACAAACTATGCCGTCTGGGATTGATTAAATTATTCCTAGTGTTAAGATGGGGGCGTAAGAGTAATTATTATATGAAGAAACTAAATACAGCGTATAGCTGTCGGGTCATCATAACTGTGGTTATGCTGCTTTTGGTTCTTTTGGCAAGCCCAAATGTTGTTGAAGCTAGACAAGGGTGTTGTTCTCGCCACAGTGGCGTATGTGGTTGCGAGTGCTGTGATGGAACACCATTATCTAGCACCTGTGCTCCGTATTATCCAGAATGTAATCAGCCAATAACTCGGGAAATACCGTCTGCTTACCAGCCTCCGAAAGTAGAAGAGCAAACAACTCAATCTTTAACTCCATCTAACAATATAAGCATACTTGGGACTAATGTTCTTATTCTTGACGAAGATGGTATGTTGCCGCGCAAGGATAGCTCTTCGAATACTGGAGTTGTCGCAGCGACTATTGCAGGGGTTGGGTTAGGTGGATGGGGTTTATATAAATTGATAAAAGCTATAAAAAAGTAAGGAATGAATAAATCTGACAGCAAGGTAAAAAACTATCCAGCTATTATAGCTATAATTATGCTACTCCTAGCCCCTCTAGCGTGGCCTTACGGGTACTACATGCTACTGAAATGGGTAGTGTGCAGTATAGCCGTTTATTACGCCTATACGCTATACGATGCTAAGAAGTTAACTGGTTGGCTATGGACGCTAGTCATCATAGCCATACTATTTAACCCGCTTGTACCCATTTATCTAAACGACAAAGGGCTGTGGGGCTCTATTGATGTAGTTGTAGCCATCTTGTTTGTTGGGTTAGTAATAATCACTAAGAAAGATACGAGCTGATCGTTGGCTAGTATTAATTAAAGAAATAATATGAAATTATCCGAAGGTGTACTGGTTGGTGTCGCTACATTTCTGGGGGTTATAAACCCTATTCTATCGTGGGGCGGCGGTCTGGTTGCTGGCATTTGGCTTTTGATTGAGGGTCAGTGGCCGATTGTTCTTTTCGGCATACTAATCATGTTTATAGATACTTGGGTTTATTCTTTAATAACACTTCCTATACAGTTATTGTTAGGTGGGATAACATTAGCCTGTAAACGTATTAAATGGTTGATGTGGTCATTCTTAACCTTAAGTGTTTTATTTACAAACACAGTAATAGTGGGATGGTCATTACTGTTTATAATTATGGCAGATTCATTATCGGGCGGTGACGGGTTAATTTGGCCATTACTTATTGGGGGCTATTGTATTGCAACTGGTTTATTTACTTCTTTGGCTCAAAAAGAAAGTAGAGATAATGAGGCCGCATTATTTGGAGTAATGCTATCAGAGTTAAGCTATGTTTTATTGGTTACTGTCAGATTAGTTCTTGGAGCAGAATGGGTTATTGTGGTTGCCATAGTGCTCATTTTACTGTGGACGCCACTATCATTGAGTTGGAGCAGCGGTGCTATTAATAATGAGTTTGAAGCGGATAATAACCTAAGTCATGAATAAAGATTGGACAAGAATCAGTAAGGATCTTGGCGTGGCTGTAATACCAGAGGCGTTCAAGTCCTCATATGACTTACCCGATTTGTATGGCGGCATGATTGGCAGTCCAGAAAGTAATCAAGTTGCTATATTGGTAGGAATCAAAGAGAGGGAGGTGTTGTTTATTGAAGCATTGTGTTGCCTTTTGCATTTGATAGATAGGACAATTTTTCAGAAAATTGGTGTCTATGACCGGCAATTATTCATGGATGCCATAATTGATTATATTATTGAAGACTTACCGCAAAAGATCAAAGTTAGATTAAGTGACTCATTCGCCAAATCATTTATAGAGTCTTATCGCCAGAGGCAAAATGAATATAAAGATTGTAATGAAGGCGTAGATGACCCGTCAAATAATATTTATTTAGTTTATGGTAAGAAAATATCAGAATCATCAAATCTAGGGAATAATGCAGCTATGATTTATCTAGCCAGTCAATTTATGATAACCTTGGTCGAACATACGCGGAAATTGTTAGATAAAAGCGGGGTCTTTAACTAAATAGTGTTAGAGCATTTTGTATCAAATAAGTTATTGTATTTCACAAACCTAATCAAAACATTATGGCAATTACTGACTTAAAATTAGACCAATACATGGAAGAAATGTTGACGCAACTTAAGCAGTGGGAAGTCGCTGCTGTTGAGATAGACGGAGTCAAGAAGAGGTTTGAGGGTGGCAAACATAAGATGTCTCTAGAAAAGATCAACTATTGCCTAGACAAATACATAAAATCTGAATTGGATTATCTGACATCAGGTTATCGCGGATTGGGTCGCTTAACCGATAATCAGCCACGTCTTGCAGCATATTACAGAAGTTATTTTTCGAAGATGGATGGTAATGAAATCTCTGAGATGGGTGAGTTAATCACAAAGATCATCATGAAGGCATTTATGTATCCTTTCACATTTATGACGGGATCTATCATGAACCATTCCAGCACTGTCAGTGGTCAACAATTGTATGAAAAATGGGTGCCACAGATATACACACTCGATTGGAATATGCTTGGAGATAATACATTAAGAGGTCTAACAAACATCACTAATTTGGACTATCAGAAAATGGAGGTTTTCTTCAAGAAAAAAAACATAACACCCGACCTTAGAGGTGAAGACAAGTTGCCCAGTATCTTCGTTGGTTATCTAGCAGCCGGTATGATGCTATTTGCCTCAGACCATTTCCAGTCCTAAGGTATAGGGAAATAGGGTACCTACCATAAAAAATAAATAAATCCTGTGCGGGGTACGGGCATAAAGAGCCCCACCCTAGGTTAAAACATTGCTAAATAATCTGTTGTTTAAATAACACCCAATTTCTAAACATAACGTTACCATAACTATTTTATATCGTTTTCATGGTGTTCCCCTGGTATTATTAGGTGTATTAGTCTGATAATTAAAAAACTTATTTATATCGGTATGGGTGGAAAAACATACGTCTTCATTGATGCCTCTAATCTTTTTTATGGTGGGAAAAAGAGTCTAGGATGGACAGTTGATTATGAGAAACTCTTCATATACCTGCAGCAAAAATATCAAGCCGAAAAGATTTATTATTTTGGTGGCGTAGAAACATTCAATTACCAACACGATTATCTCGGTTGTGAATCAGTGGATTTGAAAGGATTAAAAATAGAGCTCTATAGTAAAATGAGTTATGCGGCTGACATTTTAGTATCTGTACCTGCAAATAACTTAGCTGCAAAGGAAAAGCTAAAAGAAAATATCACCAATTATATATCCGAATGTCAGGCCCAACACAAAGATGTCCAACAGACTGCAATGGCATGCAGTAAAAGATTTAATTGTGAATTTGATGCTCAAAAGATTAAATCATTCGAAGAGCTCAGGAGTGCTTATCAAAAAACTAAATTTTATTTGAAACTACAGAATTTTGGGTATTTATTGGTGGTAAAACCTGTTAAATTCTATCCGCAACAAGACGGCACAGTTACCAGAAAGGCAAATTGCGATGTAGACCTGACATTCTATTTAATGAAGGAGAAGGATAATTACAAGAGAGCCGTTGTATTAGCAGGTGACGGGGATTATCTACCAGTCTTAAAATATCTTAAAGACCTTGAGTATGAGGTAATTATTTTGGCTCGTTCGCATAATACTGCTCAAGAAATCAAGAAATTTGCTGGGAGTAATTTTAGAGATTTCATAATGCTAAAAAAGGACCTTGAACAAATTGAGGAGTCTCAATCTATCAAAAGAAGCGGACATACGAAATATCCGCTTCAGGTTTAGTAACTAGATTATATCGTTCTCCAATCAGAATGTCAATCAGTATGCTTAGGGGTTTGAAGTCGGAATCAAATCTTGATTCTTATCTTAAATCTGGGCATATTGTCTACATTGTGCCCATAACTTGAGAATATTGTGCCGGCCGGCAGCAGCGATTTCCAAGGCTCGCTTGGCTTGTTCTTGCCCGGAAATATCTTTCATATCGGTCGCGAAAGATTGTTCCAACAACGACGGGTCCACGGCAGTTTGCGGGTGGGCTGGAATATTAATTTCTTTACGCAAATGAGCCACCAGTTGCTTTAAATTTTTGACCGGAATAATTTCTATTTCATCGATCAGAGAAGCCTCTAAAGCATTTTCGGCGGGTAGATAAATAGTTTTAATGTGCAGATCCTTAGCCATAGAGGCGAACAGGATCGCTCCGTTGATGGGGCGAATATTCCCGTCCAACGCTAATTCGCCAAAGAACACCGCACTATCCGGTTTATAAATTTGTTCTGAGGCTAACATAATCCCCACTGCAATCGGCAGATCATAAGCTGGTCCTTCTTTGCGCAAATCGGCTGGAGCTAAATTAACGGTAATCTTGCGATTGGGGAATTGCACATTACTGTTCCTGATAGCTGATTTTACTCGCTCTTTAGCTTCTTCCACGGCTTTGTCCGGGAGTCCCACTATCAGAAAACCTGGCAGACCATTGCTGATATCCACTTCCGTATCCACTAAAGTGGCGGAGAGTCCTACAATTGCCGCGCTATTTATTTTTGCCAGAGCCATACTTTGACTATAACAAAAAGGCGGGTCACTGTGAGGATCCGCCAGTCGGGAGCAAACCCAGTCTATACTGGGAAGAGCTCCTCAATCCGGTCAAGAATGGCAAACCATTCTTGCACTGTGATAGTTTGGGGAGGATTGGTCCGATGATAGGTGCCAGAGAGTAGTTCAGTGGCTCGAGGGTAGTTAATATCGCTATCGGTATCACTGCCCAGGTAGAGTCCTCTTGTCCAGCCAGACTTGCGAGTGAATGTTTTAGGGAGGTTGAGTTTCCCTAACTTTTCACAGATCTGTTTTGCAAGCATCTCGTGTTCTTCAGGCAAAATAGTGATCGCCGCTGTAGTCATAGTAGCCTCCTTAGGTGCGCCCTTTTTTCGGGTATATTTTATTATACTGCTATTCGGCAGCTGCGGGGTTGAGCTTATCGGATAATTTGATGAGATATTCTTTTATCTTGGTTTGATCGATCTCGTCACTTAATTTAGGTTGCCAGCCGGCATTGATCGGCACAATAGTGTGATCAAATGTGCCGTCAGGTTTTAAAGTAAATTCCACAGCAAAACTGTGTTGGGTCCAATAATCAAATGGTTGCCAAAAGGCAAAGTTCCCCAGCGAATAAAAAATTATCCCGTTATTGTAATTTTCAATCCCCTCTGGCACATGGGGATGGTGGCCGATCACAATATTAGCTCCGGCATTAATCACTTTATGGGCAAAATCGATTTGAGTAGATGACGGAGTGGCGGCATATTCAACACCGCGATGCATCGAAACGATGATCCAATCCACCCCACCCATCCCCCCATCGGTAAAGGGAGGTGCAGGAGGGGTTCTTAATTGTTTGATAGCCTCAATCAAGCGGTCATCATCTGCCCAGGCTACATAATCTTTTGCTCCCGCTTTTTCGTAACCGTTTAAAATGGCAGTAACGGCGAACCAAGCGATTTTTTGATTGCGCACTTCCATAATCACCGGATGATAGAGATTCTCTGTGGTTCTACTAGCTCCAATATATTTAATCGGAGTCCGATCCAAGTTATCCATCGTTTCGAATAGCCGATCTTTGCCATAATCCCACATATGATTGTTGGCGAGAGAAACGATATCAAAACCGGCATTATTTAGGCTGTCGGCTCCGGCGGGTGGCCCGGCAAAGCGATATTCATTAGTGGGAGATTGAGTTTCCCCATCCAAATCAGCCAATTGGCTTTCTAAATTACCAAAAGTGATGTCAGCTGATTTTAAATAATCAGCAATATTAATAAAAGGATAATCAATCTCACCGGCCAAGATCTTTTGGCCAGTTTGTCGTCCCAAATTAATATCTCCGACCGCAATGATTTTGACAGGTTGTTCAGTCGGAGTATTGGTTTGGTTAACGCTAGGAGCCGGTTTATCAATAAAATTGACCAAGGCGTACAAAATGAAGATTACACCTAAACCGAGATAGATTTTATCCTGTATTTTCATAGGCTTATTGTATCGCTAGATCTTGGGAAGGGGAATGATACCCAAAATTTCCAGTAGATTCTCTAAGATTTGTTTGACGCTGGCGACTAAATGCAAACGGAAGTTCTTAGTTTCAGGATCAGCTGATAGAACTGGGTTTTTTTCGTAGAACTTAGCAAATTGGCTAGCCAAAGCAAAGGCGTAGTCAGTGAGTAGTGAAGGATCTAATTCCGTTTCAGCGGCCCGCAAAGCACCCGGATATTCTTCGATTGCTTTGAGTAATCCTTTAGTCTCCAACGACAACCCCGCCGGTATATTCAATTTCTGGCTAAGTGGTCGCCATTGTTCCACTTTATTCAAGATATTACAACTTCTAGCATAAGCATATTGGAGGTAAACGCCGGTATTGCCGTCAGTCCTTAATGCTTCGTCAAAATCAAAAATAATTTCCGTGTGGAGCCGGTTGCGGAGCATATAATAGCGTAAGGTTGAGGAAGCTAAATTTTGTACATCGGTGGGGAGGAGATTGGGATTAACAGCGGCAATTTTTTCTTCGATCTTATCCATCAAATCATCAATCTTAACTCCAATACCTTCCCGGCCGGACATAGCATACTCGGTTTTGTCCACCTCCGGTCTAATACCTAACTCTTTCACAGCTCCCAATGAAAGCTTGACCACATTGTAGTCTAGGTGGATGGAATTATTCGCAGCATCGGCATACCCTAACTTAGTTAGAGTTTCTTTGATCACTTCCTGCGGATAACTTTGCCTGACATCAATTACGTTAATAACTTTATTGGGTTTCTGGAAATGCCGTTCAGCCGGTTCCAGATTCTCAATTCCCAAAGTTCCGCCAGCGGTGGTAAGTAATGGTTCATTATTCCACTGGCGAGTACGGACAAAATATTCAAAATCAATCGGGAGTAAGCCGAATTTCCAAAGTTGATAAGCCAGATCTTTAGCGGTGTAGGTAGCCACCCCGTCGCTTTTGACCAAGATTTTATGTTCGCGATCAGTGGAACCAAATTCCACAATCCAGGCCCCTTTATTGACTCCGCGCCAAGGCTGTTTGATTAACTTCTTTTGTTTTAATTTCTCGAATACAGTTGGCCAGAGCCCGAGATCGATGATGTCTCTTTCCCAAACTAAAAGATTGTAGGCAATGTTGAGCCGAGACATAGTTTGTAGATGGCGATCGACCACTTGGTTGGCTATCTCCAAGGCTTTTTGGGCAGTTTCATTATTGCCTTCCTCGGTGAGCTTGAGAATCTCTTTGCGGCGGGCAACCAATTTCTCGTCCACTTCGTACATTCTGTGGATTTTGGTGTAGATATTCCAGCAATAGTAATCAAACGGTTCGCTGCCTTGTTTATCGGGTAGATTCTCCATTGCCACTAAAATATCAGCCACTTGGGCGCCAGTGTCATCAATATAGTTTTGTACCTCGACTTGGTAGCCAGTAGTGCGCAAAATATTGGCCACAGTATCACCCAAACAGGCATTGCGCAAATTGCCGACATGGGCAGCTTTATTAGGGTTGATAGCCGTGTGTTCCACTAGAACTTTGCCTTTATCTTCCCGCCATGTGCCGTATTCATGTTTTTGAGTTAGAATCTTCTGGATCAGATGTTCGCTTAAAGAAGAAAAATCAACCAAAAAATTAACATAACCGGGAGCGGTGGTAGTTATATCTTTAATAAAACCTAAAGATTGGGTTTGCAGGTGGGTTTGCAGCTTTTGGGCGATCGACATAGGCGACTCCTGCGCTATTTTTGCTAGAGTCAAAGGTAGGGCAGTAGAAAAATCCCCGAATTCCGGCGAGGGAGGTGCCACGACATCAAAACCGGGCAATTCAATTATTGGCCATAAGGCGATGGCCGCTTCTTGAACTGCTGCATGGAGTTTTTCCGCGATAGTCATACACCTATTGTATCGTCATCTGGACATCTCTCCAATTCGTCATTTTAGTGCCTCCTTCCGTCATCCTGAATTTATTTCAGGATCTCCATCACTGATATTCTTTATTAACTTAAGCAACAATAGTGCAAGAGATGCTGAAACCCAGCCGACGCCGAGGCTATGGTGGGCTGGTGTAAGTTCAATAATGACGGTAGAAGTGGTAGATTGTTACTTGAGTAACTTGAGGAGTTCGGCGGTGGTGACTAATTTTACTTCCGACTCGGTGCGGCGCTTCAGCTCAATTTTTCCGGCAGTTTTACGGCTTACGGTGGCGCGGTAGGGAATACCGATCAAATCGGCATCGGCAAATTTTTCTCCGGGTGAAACATCCCGATCATCATAAAATACTTCAATACCCTTGCCGACCAATTTCTCGTAAATAGCGTCAGCTTTTTTATTTTTATCAATGCTAATTAAATGCAATTTAAACGGCGCAATATTTTCCGGCCAGATCATGCCGCGGCTATCATTACTAGCTTCAATTACCGATGCCATTAACCGCTCCAACCCAATCCCATAACTTCCCATCACGACCGGTTTTTGTTGATTGTTTTCATCAGTGTATATCAATTTCATCGGGATGCTGTATTTGGTGCCCAGTTTGAAAATATTACCGGACTCAATCCCGCGTTTAAATTCACAATTAGTGCTGCCGCATTTCTTACAGCTGACATTGGGTTCGTCCGCTCCTTCTTTCATAATACCTAATACTTCTGCATTCACGGCACAGCCGCAATCTTTACAGATAACAATCTTATCTTCTCCGCTCGGCGTGATCATCATAAATTCATGAGCGCCGGAGCCGCCCATAGCGCCGGTAGATGATTCTATCATCACAGTTTCGACACCCACTCTCTGGAAGATATTATTATAAGCGCCAATAAATTTTTGATAAACCGCATCCAATCCGGCTTCGTCGCGGTCGAAAGAATAAGCATCTTGCATAGTAAACTCTTTGGTGCGAATTAATCCACCTCTCGCCCGAGCTTCGTCGCGCACTTTGGTTTGAATTTGCCCGACTAATTTCGGCAGATCTTTGTAAGACGAAATGATTGCTTTGGCCGCATCGGTCACCACTTCTTCGTGAGTCATAGCCAGGACAAAATCTTCATCCGAGCGATTCTTTATCTTCCAAAGTTCTGGCCCAACTTCACTAAACCGGCCGGTTTCTTTCCACACTCTAGCGGGGTGCACTACCGGCATGACCATATCTTCCACACCAATTTTATGCAGCTCGTCCATAATGATGTTGTAGATCTTTAGATAAACCTTAAAACCCAGCGGGAGCAGTGAATAAAATCCGGCACCGAGGGGGTGAATAAACCCGCCGCGGAGCAAAAGTCGGTGCGAAATTGTCTCCGCTTCTTTCGGCGCTTCCTTGTTGGTTTTAATAAAACTTTGCGAATACCTCATATCCTCATGATAGCATAACCACTAATTCCGCTGATTGGGGACGGATTACACTGATTCCGTGGGTCCAGTTGGCGGAAAGCCGGAATAATGGGAAAATAGGAATGATCATCGGGGTGTAGCCCAGCAGCTAAGGCGCCGCGTTTGGGACGCGGAGATCGGAGGTGCAAGTCCTCTCACCCCGACCACAAATACATACCGTCATTCTGGCAAATTTGCCCGTGGCAAATGCGTCCAGAATCTTTATACAATAGACTTATGATTAAAGGCGGATTTACATATATTGTAGGAAGTTACAAGTTGACTTTGTATACAGGAGTGACAAATAATCTAATACGCAGAGTTTATGAACATAAGCATAATTTAATTCCAGGCTTTACGGCTAAATATAAATGCCATAGACTACTTTATTACGAAACTTTTGATTTCATAGAGCAAGCTATTATTTGAGAAAAACAAATTAAGAATCTCAACAGAGCAGACAAAATCCGCTTAGTAAAAATAATCAATCCTGATTTAAAAGATTTGTACTCAAAGATTCTGGACAAGCCAGAATGACGAAGTAGGGAAATGTCTAAAATAAAAGTTGAGAAAAATGGGGATAAAATATTTGCATATAGTTTGAGTTGCTTATATATTAAAGTTGTTGCAAATATTTATTTTATTTTGGCTCACAAAATTTATTAGCAGTATGCCCGGGTTGCATAAAAAACAAATATAATTTTTATAGGAACTTCACGCCAGTGGGGCTCTTGACAGTTGTGTTATCCGGTGGATTAATAGGCTAGCCAACAGAACTTTCGCCACCGCTACAGAGAGATGTCGGCGGGGGCTCCAACAGATGAAGTCCAAGGGCTGAAAAACAGTCAAAAATCCGTCTTTCTGGTCTTGGGTTCATAGGAAAGAAGACGCTTTACAAAGATGGAAAATAGTGGTATAATAAGATAATAAAGTAAAAACAGCTCGCAGAACTAAAGAAACACTCAAATAAATGGCTACTAAGCAAACAATCTTAAATAGGGCGGAAAATCAAGTGCGGCAACAGCTGTTTGGCGGTATTCTTTTGGCGGTTGCTGGGTTGATGATTATGACCACCTTTGGCTTAGTCAAAGCTGTGGGCGATGTTACTAATTTGTCTTTCAATGTGACAGCCGGTTCTTTTACGCTTGAAAATGCTCCTTTAGCAATAAACTTTGCTTCCCAAGCCTTTGGCATAGGTAACAACATTACTGGTGATACAGAGATTGATGGTTTGGTAGCTACGGATTATCGCGGCAACTCGCAAGCCTGGGGAGTAACAATCAATTCGTCTAACTTTACCGGGGATGAGATTGCTGCTTCTGCCTTGAATTGTTATGCGGAAGCGGGTATTATTAGCAACTTGCAGAATGCTGATACTAATCAAGTAGCGAAGGGCACCAATGGTACTTTGGATAGCACTGGAATTACTCTATTCAATGGTTCTACGGCTGCCTCGGGGAGATTTAATTACGATAATGGGTTTATCAACTTGACGGTTGACGGTACAGATCCTGCCGGTGCTTATACTGCCACACTCGTTTATACGTTGGCATAAATATCTAACCATAGTTAATTGTAATTATTTGATGCGTTCTAAAGGGGCGCTTTTTTAATATCTGCAAATTCATTACAATAGATGTGTGAAGAAACGCACAGCCAAAAGCAAAAAAGTTCTCGTTAGTAAAACTAAGCGCGGTTTTGCGATCTGGCTGACTCGTTTCAAAAAAATCAAACCGCAGAGTTTGTTTGATTCAGTTATGGCACGATCGGATAATTATTGGTTAGGGGTGATGGCGCTAGGGGTTATTATTAGCCGATGGATTGGCAAATCGGAATATTTGTTTAGCACTGATTCGGCTTTGTATGCCTTGGCTTTGGATCATTATGATATCAGTATGCACCAGCCTCATCCACCGGGTTACGCTTTATATATATTATTTGCCAAGGGGTTTTACTTATTAATACAGGATGCCAACTTAGCGTTAGTCATAGTCAGTATTATTTTTTCAGTACTGGCTTTTTACGCTGTGTTTTATTTAGCCAAGTTAATTTACGGAAGAAAAGTGGCTTGGTTAAGTACTATTATGTTAATAACAGGCCCCTTATTTTGGTTTTATGGCCAGGTGGCGCTCAATTATGCTTGTGATGCTTTCTTCTCGGCTTGGGCGGGGATATATTTATATCGTGCAGCTACTGACACCAAAAATTACAAGGCGCTTCTGTGGGCAAGTTTGATCTTGGCTATCGGCGGGGGATTCCGGCCCACCCTGATCATCTTTATGGTTCCGTTGTGGTTGTGGACAATTTGGCGCCAACGCAGCTGGCGAGGGCTGCTTATTAATATATCTATTATGTTAGGGGGGACACTCGCATGGCTGTTCCCAGCCATGTGGCTGAGCGGCGGATTGCTTGAATTCTGGCAAGCCTTAAGCAGTATTTTATTAGGGAAAGCTGGTCTGTATAGTTTTACAGTATTCGACCAGGGTTTGGCCAAATTGGCGTGGTATGCGAAACTGATCTGGAATAATTTATTGCTTAATTTTGGGTTAGCTACTTTTGTCACTATAACTTACCTGGCTTCTTGGTTAGCTCCACGGGCCGGTGAGCGGAAGTTGAATCTGCTTAATCTCTGGTTTTGGTGTCTCTGGGTTATTCCAGCGATGCTGTTTTATCTATTGATAGTATTTACCATTCCCGGATATCTTTTGGTGGTACTGCCCGCTCTAACTATCCTGGTAGCGGTAGCTACCATAGGTTTAATTGAATCGTTGGTAGCGGCCTATCATGTTAAGACCAGTCAATCATTATTGATAACTTCTTTGATAACAGTGTTAGCTATTAGTATAGCTGGGTTCAATATTTTTACTTATGTTAAGCCAAGCGCCACTGTCGCTATGCAAAAGAGTACTTATCCCGTGATTGAAGTAAATAACAGACTTTGGCGAAATGTGATTCCGGCTATTCGCAATAAGTTTAATCCGCAAAGTTCCTTGATTGCCTTAGAATCGCCATTTCTCAATTGGGGATTTCCTCAATTTGAGTATTATTTACCGGAGTATCCGGTATATATCCATACCACTTGGGGAGTATATAATCCGGATAACAAAAAATGGATGTTGGCTTATAGGCACCAGTGGTCTTTGGTAGATTGGCTGGAAATATTGCCCACCGATGAATCTATGATCATCATCCGTAATAAGTGGAATATTCCCACCGGAGCATACTCTAAATTAGCATTAGGGGACGGTGTGGGTTATTTGGCTTACTATGATTTAGGCGTCCCTGGTATTCGCGAATTATTAAATGGTATAACTGATGTCAAGGTTAAAGGGCTCGCGCCCATCACAAAAGAAGAATAAACCAATTTCCAAGATAAGGACGGACAAAATTGTCTGGTGGTTCAGCGGGTTAATTTTACTATTGGTTACAGTTGTGCTGATGCGTCCCCCAACCGATCCGGATTTGGGTTGGCATTTGCGCAACGGGGCAGATATTCTTCGCCTTGGAGTGCCTCGAGGTGATCTTTATTCTTATACTATGTTTGGTTACCCGTGGATCTCTCACGAGTGGCTCACAGATGTGGGGTTATATTTGAGCAATCATTATTTAGGATTTTGGTGGTTGTCGGCGCTGTTTGCCGGACTGGTAGCTGCCGCTTATTTATTGGCAGCCCGAGTTTCTAAAGCACGGTGGGAAGTGGTTATCTTTATGACATTAGTGGCGGCTTTAGTCGCCTTGCCGATCGTAGGCATTCGGGCCCAGGTGATCACGCTAGTAGGGTTGGCTGCCACGCTCTATTATTTATTCAGTTGGTATTATGAGCCCAAGAACCATCGGATTTATTGGTTGATACCTTTAATGCTAATTTGGGTTAATTTACATGGAGGATTTGTTGCCGGATTATTGCTCTCTGGAGTATTTTTATTTTTGGCAACAAGCAAAACTATTTGGCAGCACTATTCTAAAAAAGCATTGATCGGGCCTATCCTGACCACTCGCCAATTAATTGAATTAGGGATAGTGATTGTCTTGATGGCAGGGGTTACCTTAATTAATCCATATACTTGGCGCGTGTATGATGAAATTATTCGGACTGTGTTTAATCCGGCCGTACTCAAGGGTATTTCAGAATGGAATCCGGTCCAGTGGTCTAATCCGCAAAGCCAGAATCTGATTATTTACACAGTTTGTTTGCTGGTCTTACTTCCATGGACCTGGCGGAAATTGGATGTTGTTAAACTTGGTTTAGCGTTAGTTTTTTTTGTCATAGCTATCGCTAGCTGGCGTAATTTGCCGTTTTTCCCGTTGATTGCTTTACCCTTGCTAGTGGAAATGATTGACCAACTGTTTCCGAAAGGAATTCACTATTATTTGCGCAGCCGGTGGCTGATATTAGCGTTAATGCCTATCATTATATATATAGGCTATCTAAGGTACCAAGAGATAATGCCTTATACTCATGATCCCTCGGCATGGGGCAGTATCGCTAATTATCCCTATCAAGCCGTACAGTATATCAAAGAAAATCACCCTGCGGGCAAATTGTTTAATGAATATAATTGGGGGGGGTATTTGGTTTGGCAGCTGCCGGAGAAACAAGTGTTTATTGATGGGCGGATGGCGGTTTGGCAGACACCCGAACAGGACATATTTGCTGATTATTTAGTAGTCGGCAAGAATCAAGAAGCCACCCCGGAAATACTTGGTCGCTATGATGTGGGGTTAGCGCTGGTGTTTGCGAATCGGACATCAAAAGATTACTTTATGGCGCATCCGGAGGAGTGGAAATTATTGTATAGCGATAAGATTGCGATGATTTTCCAGCGCTCTGACCTCAAAAGCATTACTAATTAGAATTATCAGATGATATACTGATAAATATGGAGGGAATGCGTTCAACATCAACAATTTATCGTTTTGGGTTGGTGCTTCTGGCTGTGATTATACTCAATTTAGCGCCAGCGCGAATTTTAGCGATTGAGGGAAATGGCGTCAGTGTCTTTCCAGCCGCAACGAATGAATACCCTGGTATCCGGTCGTGGTTTGTATACGAAGCAGAGCCGGGCAAAGAGATCAAAGACAAAGTATTAATTAAAAATCATAGCAATAGCACGGTTACCTTAAAAGTGGCTGTGTTGGATGGAGCAGTCACCAAAGACGGCGGCTATACTTTAGTGGGAGGCGTGGAAGAAAACAAAGATGTGGGGACTTGGTCAACTTTAAGCCGCAATAGCGTAACTTTGCCTCCCCAAAGCCAACAAACCATAGATTTGACCGTGAAAGTGCCATTAGATGCGGATGTTGGAAGCCACCCTGGCGGGGTAGTGATTTGGGAAGACAAGACCGCCACTGCCGGTGCGACAAAAAGTGCCGGCCAGTTGTCGGTAGTCACTCGCGTGGCAGCTCGGTTATATCTGACTGTTCCGGGAGATATCATCAGAAAACTGAGAATAGAAAATGTCCACCACACTATTTACAAGGATGTGCTGTATTTTCAGATGACGATGCACAATGATGGCAATGTCCAGTTGACTCCGAAAGCAGATGTGAAGTTGCGGGGGATTTTTGGTTCTGCGGGAGAACAGTTAAAATCTCAATTTGGGATGATCCTGCGGGGAGGCACGATCCAAGCTAAAATCCCTTGGCAAAAGCATCCGCCTAAGTTTGGCCGGTTTGTGGCTGATTTCCGGATCCATTATGGTGAAGAGGACTTTAAAGGTGAGTATGTCAAAGACGAATACCAAGATATTCAGTATGTCTTTTGGTTGATTCCATGGCTGACCATGCTCTGGTGGCTGATCGGACTAGCTCTCTTATTGCTGATACGCAAATTCTGGCTGTGGATCGTGATCCGCCAAAGGTTGAATACTAAAACCAAAGAGCACACTGTGAAAAAAGGCGAAACCTTAACGACGATTGCCGGTATTTATAATATAGATCCGAAAAAAATTGCCAAATTTAATTTATTAAAATGGCCATATGATCTATTGGTGGGAGATATCTTGCTTATCCCGCAAGGACAAATGACTAAAGTCGAACAAAAAGCGCAATCTAGTGCAGATAAGGAGGCTTTACGTCGCGGGGTAGAAGAACCTATAGGGAAATGGTTTAAAAATATTTTCAGGCACCGCCCTAATTCCAGTGGTCGTCATGCTGAATTTACGCCAGTCCTCCGAAACTCGGAGAGCGAAGGATGGATTTCAGCATCTCCAAGGAAGATTCTGTCTGCCCGGCCAGGGAAACGAGCCCGCCTTGACTCGCGTCAAGCGAGGCAGGTTCAGGATGAAGGAAGTATGGTTGATCTGGAGCCAGTGATTGCGGAGGTGGGGGACACCGTTAAAACTGTGGCGGAATTTGCCGAGGTAAGCGCCAAGGAAATCATTGCGATCAATAAATTGAAATGGCCATATAAGTTGCAGGCAGGACAGGAATTATTTATCCCGGTTCCTCCAGTAATGGCAATTAAAAAATCGTCTGGCGCGAGTAGATTAGCGGCTAAAAAAACCGTGAAGCGCCGGCCACCCAAACGATCAAAATAATTGACGATAATTATCTTGTTTCGTCATGCTGAATTTATTTCAGCATCTCTAAGTTAATGTCCCTCAAACGACAGCGCAAGAGATCCTGAAACGAGTTCAGGATGACGGAATTGGAGGCCAGTATGATGAAAAAAAGAATTTTCTTGAATGAGCAGATTAACGAAAACTAAACATCACCAATCGTTAAAACGGAAGATTTTTCGTCCCACTCTACTCCGCCGGGTGGCGTGGTTGATGATGGCGGTTTTTTTGACGACGAATATTTGGGTGGATACGGATTTAGTTGGCCACCCGCAGGAAGTAACGCCAACACCAAAAGCTAATGCCCAGGCCACCACTCAAACCACTTTTTATTTCAAAAACGATACTGCTACTGCCAGCACTTATTATGATATTACCGGGCCGAACAATGAGGAAAGCACTGATACTGCTGAAGTGACTGAAGCTGGCGCCACCACTGCTATAGCGCAACACCCAGTTTTTGGAGCACTGGTTCCTGGCGTAGCTACTGATAGCGTGCAGGCGAGCAGCACGGTCGATGCTAATGCTGACTTAGTGTGGTATCGTACTTTTATTATGCCGCTCGCAGCCGACACTACTTTTACTAGTGCTACAACATTCCAGATCGGGGCCTCTTTTGATGAAAGTTCCGGTAACGCCAATGCCATGGCCAGAGCCTTTGTCTATGTGTATGATGGCGACGAGAATCCTTCGGCCAATGTCAAAACTTTGGCCGGTCCCGGCCAGGACACAACCGAAATAGGGACTAGCAATGAGGGTATTCTGATCAGCACAACCGAAATGGGTAATGTAGTGGGGGCGGGAACGCCTTATACTACCGACACTGATGACTATCTGGCGGTGGAAATTTGGGTCAACTTCAACAATACCCGGACGACGGCCTATACCTGCACTTTCATGTGGGGCGGGAATACGGCGGTGGCAACTGGAACCGGCAACGCTTCTCCGGCCAGCTACATCACCGTCAATAATACTATCGTAGACACTTTTGATCCGCTCTATTTCCGGGAAACTAATGTAGACCATGAGCCCACTAACACCACTAGCATAGAATCCGCTCCCGAAGGAGGCACACTAGACAGTCGCCGGATGCAAACAGGTGCCGGTAGTAGCGCCGAAACCAACTCCCAGGCCGCCACAGCTAGCGGTGAATGGTTATTTAATATATTTACCTCTCCTCCGCTGGCGGCCCAGACCATCCCCGCTAGTAGTAATTTTATCATCAAGATGTGCGGTAACGAGAGTAATATCAGTGCCAACGCTTTTTTCCGATATGCCATTTACACTTGGGATCCGGACGACACGATTGGAGACACTATTGTGGGAGTGACCCAAGTTTCAGGGGCTGCTAACGAGTGGGCCGTGGCCACGACCGACAATCAAGTTGAAATAGTTGTTAATAATGGCGCCGGAGCCATTACCATCTCAGCTGGTGAGCGATTAGTTATAGAGATGAATGAATATATAGTTAATACCTATACGGTCAATCACTACTTTGGTGGTGCCAATACCCCCAGCACTTCTCCTAGAAACAGCGCCATTATCCCTCCGCTGAACTCCAATCGAGCGCCTCTGCAGTACCAAGCGGCGACTTACACTGAAAGCGATTATCAATTTGACGAAGATGATGATGATGAAACTCATATAGCTTGGACTAATGGAAACGGTGGTGCCATCGACCCCCATACTGCCGCCGCCTTTAATGCAGGGGTTAACTTTCGCCTGCGCATCCAGATTGAGAACGCTGGAGGGGAACCAGATGTCCTGCAACCAAAAATAGAATATCAAGTTAGCTCACCGCCCGGCGCTTGGGTGGAAATTACTACTTCCGCCGCTCCGATTAAAATTATCGCCTCTGCTCAATTTACCGAACCCACTGCTACTACCAGACAATTAACTGATCAGACCAGCTCCGGCTATGATTTTGTAGCTGGGCAGATGGAAGAGGATTCTAGTCCGGCGAGAGATACCACAATGGGGTTGTGGAATTTTACCGAATACGAATGGTCGTTGGTCGGCGCCGGCTCCACCCAAACCTACAATATCCGCGCTAATGACAATGGCAGTGCTTTTGCTACCTATACATATACTCCCCAGATAACTATAACTGGTTATACCCCGGAAATAAATAACTGGCGCTGGTATGCGGATGAAGCCGATGCTTCGCCAGACGAAGCCGATGCCTATGCAGCAGAAAATACAGCCCCCCCGCAAATAGAAAATGGCAAATCCATTCCGTATAAACTACGAGTTAACCTGACCGAGACCGGTGGGATAGCGGAAAATGATAGTCGGAAAGTGTTGAAATATACTATCAGTCTAAATGAACCGATAATATGGGTTCCAGTGGGGAGTATTGCAGATGGTACTCGCCAATGGCGCTTTTATGACGGTGGAGGAACAGATGGAGATAAAATACCATCAAAAGTGTTGTCTGATTCTCATGCCACCAATTTAGGTACACATAACGAAGCGAGTTCTACCGGCCAAACCAATTCCGATCACCCGGCCAGTACGACAGTGGAATGGGAATTTTGTATTGAGCATTATAGTGTTCTCAATGATACTGACACTACTTATTACTTTGGTCTCTATGATGAAGTATTAGCGGCAAGTATTCCTTTGGCTAGCGGCAAAAGTTATCCCAGCTTGAAAGTTGCCGATGCATATGCTTTGACAATCAGTTCTCCTTCATCAGTGGCTTTAGGAAATTACCAATTCGGCAGCGGCGCTTATCATGAATATGACTTTGTAGGAGGGGAGGAAATTACCGTGAGAGACAACCGAGGCCAAACCAGCGGCAATAGCACCGGTTGGGATTGCACAGCTACAGTGACCACCGAATTCAACACCTGCGCTACAGGGACCCTGGGGAATATCAGCTTCATTGGAGGTGGGCTTAATGATATGAGCCATAATAATACCTATGAGGGGTGTTCGGTAGAAACCTTTACGATTCAGGTTGCCAATACGATTAGTAGCCCTGACACATTCGGTTGGTCCAGTGACTTAGGCGGGTCTGGCAGTGGTGATATGTCCACCGATTGGGTAGAACTGCAACATGGAGTGGCAGTTAAATGGGCTGCGGTAGACGGCCATTTTACGGGCAATGTATGGCAGTTTACTAGTGTGCCGGGCAGCCAAACTGTTATTGCCGATTCCAGTACCTATTGGATTAGCGATGTGATTACTGGGTTATTTGCCGCTCCGACCACTAACATTTCTACCCAGTCGGGAGATTATATGGGAAGTGCGGTAACTGCTGCTTCGGTAGCCGGCAGTAGCAAAGATGGTTTAGGCGGATTTACCTTACTACCAACTCTCCGGATCTATAATATTGCTCAAGTAGGTGCATATACCGGAAGTATTACTCTGACCCTGATCTGATACAATAATAAATATGGATGATCAGGCAGTGCGGGCATTGGCGGAGGAGGAGAAAACTTATTGGTGGCATATCAGCCGCCGAGCGATTTTGCAGACAATATTAAATAGGTTTCATGGTTTACTTTTCTGTCATCCTGAGCGGAACGACAGTGGAGTCGAAGGATCTCCTCCGCTAGATTCCTCGACTTCGCTCGGAATGACAAGGGAGGAGAAACTAAGGATTCTGGATGTCGGATGCGGGACAGGAGAAAACTTCTACTGGCTAAGCAAATTCGGCGAGATAGTAGGGACTGACACGAGCGAGCTGGCAGTTGCATTAGCTGCCCAAAAAGGAAAGGCAGTGTTAGGTAGGGCAGAAGATTTGCCAGTGGAAAGCGGAGAATTCGATTTAGTCACCGCCTTTGATGTTTTAGAACATTTAGCTGATGAAAGTCGGGTATTAGGGGAGTGGGGGAGAGTTTTGCTCTCTGGTGGCTTATTATTCATCTCTGTGCCGGCATATCAGAGTTTGTTCGGTCCGCATGACCGCGCATTGGGGCACTTTCGGCGTTATAATTTACGGCCATTAACTAAATTATTGCAAAACAATGGTTTTAATATCATCTTTAGTTCGTATTTTTTTTGTTTAACCTTTCCTTTATTTTGGCTCCAGCGGATTTTCGTGAAAAAATCTTCTCAAGCTTTGGTCCAATATATAGCTGTACCCAAATGGATTAATAATTTTTTGATTGGTGTAGGCAAAGTTGAATCCTGGTGGTTGAGTTTCGCTAAATTTCCCTTTGGCAGCAGTATAGTAATATTAGCTAAAAAAAGTCATGGTAATGCCTCGACTCCGCTCGGCAAATAATTATTCCCCGAGTAAGTCCCTCCCTAATTTTTGCAAAAGATTAGCAACTAATCTTGTGTTATTCAGGAAAATTGGGGAGGGACGCATCGAGGGGTTACATTATTTTAAAATCAGCTACCAATTAATGAAGTTTATCATTGTTGGACTGGGTAATACGGCGATAGATTTTGGAGTATTGAATTTGCTGATCCAAATCTGGCATTGGCAAGTCTTACCGGCGAATGCAGTTTCCTTTTCGCTGGCGGTAACCAACAGTTATTTTTTGACTAAATATTGGACTTTTCAGGACAAGTCAGTTAATAGTTGGCAGCAGTTTAGCGGGTTTGTAGCGGTTAATTTGCTGGGCTTAGGTATTTCCACTTTGATCATTAAGTATGGCCTACCCGCATCAGGCGACTATTGGCCGAGTTTGGCTTTCGACTGGCGCTATAATATAGTTAAAGTTGTGTCAGTTTTTGTTATCTGGGTCTGGAATTTCTTAGCCTATAAATTTATCATCTTTGGAAAACGCAAATCATCCATCATATAAACAGCATATAGCGGACAGTAAGCCCTCCGAATTGGACTGGCCGGGTTACAAGACGCTGGTGAATCAATATTACCAAGAGGTGGAAACCTATGATTGGACTGATACCGCTGATAATTTACGAGGGCCAGAGAGTTTTTTGCATAAATACAGGGAATGGTGGCTGTTAAAATTGTTGCAGCCCTATCTTCAGGGCAGCCCAGTGGCGTTGGAAGTAGGTTGCGGAACAGGCCTGATTTTACGGCATTTACCAGTTGGTTCGGTGGGGTTGGATCTAAATCCGCGCAATTTAGAACGCTTAAAAAAATATGTACCAGGAGCCATCGGCCAGTTATGCGATGTGGAAGAAGGGATTAATTATCCGGAGGCTACCTTTGATCTGATAGTGGCGGCAGAAGTATTAGAACACTTAATTTATCCGGAGAAAGTGGTACATGAAATATGTCGCCTCCTAAAAAATGGTGGAGTTTTGGTAGGATCAGTTCCGCGGAGATCATGGTTTTGGAAGTTGCGTTTTTTAAGTATTACGTATCATTCCAATACTAAGCACTATAAAATTCAAGAACCTTTTCATAACGAGATGTCGGTTAATGAACTGAATGATTTATTGAGCACAAGTTTTAGCCAAATAAAAATTTATCCCACTGTTACTAATATTTTCTTTGTCGCCACTAAATGAATGCATCAATTTTTTTATCAGTAGTGGTTCCGGCTTACAATGAGGAAAAGCGGGTCAGTGAAACTCTCACTGGGCTGCGGAAATTTTTGGAACAGCAGGCATATATTTACGAAGTGTTAGTGGTAAATGATGGCAGTACTGATAATACCAACAAGACAGTGAGTGATATTGCCAGAGATTGGCCAGAGTTAAAATTGCTTTCTAATTCAACGAATCAGGGCAAGGGGGCAGTGGTCCGGCAAGGGATATTGTCTGCTCGGGGACAGTATGTTCTGTTTTCCGATGCGGATAATTCTACTCCCATTACCCAAATTGAGAAACTATTACCCCACATTGGTCGATACGAGGTGGTGTTTGGTTCTCGTTATTGCCCGGGGGCCAAAATTCTAATGCCGCAAGCGTGGTATCGAGTTTGGTTAAGCCGCCTGAGTAATCGTTTAATTCGGGTGGTCTTGTTGCCAGGTATATATGACACCCAGTGCGGGTTCAAGTTATTCCAAAACCAACCCGCTAAAGAGATTTTTAGCCGAGTGACGATTGATAGGTTTGGGTTTGATTTCGAAGCCTTAGCCATTGCCCGGTATCTTAAATATTCATTTAAAGAAGTGGGAATAGATTGGTCTAACGATAGCGCCAGTAAAGTGCGTGCTGGCCGAGATGCTTGGCGGACTTTGGGCGATCTTTTTAAAGTCAAATCTAACTTAGAGAAGGGGATTTATGTAAAAAAAACCCCTGGGGCCTAAGCAGGGGTTAAAATTTATCCGGAGAAAGTTGGTTCATTCCGAACCACCCGAAACAGGGAGACAGATGATACCCAGTGCCCTGAGTGTTCCTGCTGCAGTTTGTCTTACTAGATAACCTTTATTTGGGTCATCAGCTACTTCTCCCAATTGCCTGATAAGTTTTTTCGCTTCCTCGGGGCTGATTTCTCCCCTTCTAGCTTTGTTTTTGAGAAGGTAAGTGTTTTCTTCCAACTCATTGGCTGTCATTTCGGCGAATGTTTTTTCGTCTTCTTTTGTGCTAACCATTTTTAATGTACACTCCTGTTTTTTTGTTTAGGTTTTGCATTATATCTGATAATTCAGTGGATCGCAAGTAGAATTTTATCTAAGAAAATTTCGAATCAGAGTTTCAGCTTCGGTATAATCTTTGATCCAATGGATGCGAGGATCGCGTTTAAACCAAGTCATTTGCCGTTTAGCATATCTTTGGGTATCCTGCCGCATGCGATCTAATGCTTCATGCAAGGTAATTTTATGTTGCAAGTAACCCAGGATATGTTTATAGCCAAGAGCCGAAAAAGCCGGCTTGGTAAAATCATAGCCTTTGGCCAGTAATTTTTTAGTTTCTTTCACGAGCCCTTGTTTGTACATTTCGGTAATTTTATTCACGATGCGTTGTTTAATTTCCGGCCGCGGTCGAGTGATGCCAATGTGGAAGAATTCATAATTCAACTTTACTGGTTGATTTAGGATTGGTTTCCCCGACCGGTTTTTAATAATTTCCAGGGCACGGATTACTCTGCGCTTATTCTGTAAATCTACTTTTGTGGTGGGATCAAGTTGTTTTAGTTGATGGGCTAATTCTTTTATTGAGAACTGTTCTAATTGAGCTCTGAGAACTGGATTAGGCGGGACGGCAGGCAATTGGTAACCATCCACAATCGATTTGATATATAAACCAGTACCCCCGACAATAAAAGGAATAACCGGTTGGCTGCGTTTTGAATTGTTTTCGGAAATTGAGCAAAGTAAATTGTTCACGGTGTTTTGGTAATGAGCTAGATTAAAATCTTCATCCGGGCTTAAAATATCGATCATATAATGAGTAATATTTTGTTGCTGGTCGCGTGTAGTTTTGGCGGTAGCGATATCCATATCTTTGTAAATTTGCCTGGAATCGGCGGAAATCACCACTCCATTGAATTTTTTAGCTAATTGCAAAGACAAATCAGTTTTACCTGAAGAGGTTGGTCCCACGATCACAATCGCTTTACCCTGTTTAGAAATTACCATCAAAATCTTAGATTAATGTTAACTTCCTGCCTGCCGGCAGGCAGGCTCGCCTCTGCTCGAAGAATATTGCTACAGTAGCCCTCCGAAGCTCACAGAGCGAAGGATGGATTCGAGCTTAAGCGAGAACTCAACTGCTGATTATATCATTTCTAACGAGACGAAGATTTTTGACCATGTTTAGGGGCGGAAGATAGCTTGGCAATTAACTGAATGCTTTTGCGGTTATCCGGTAAGTGATGTTTTTTGCGGAGCTTAACCTCCCGCTTTTGAGCGTGCAAATCAGGATCGCCCGAATCCTTTATTTTTCTAGTCATATATTTACTATATTCCTGTCATTCCGGACTTCTTGGTCGTCATTCTGGGGAGCTTCTGGAGCGACTCCAGAATCTTATATACGATCCTGGGCAAGGCCAGGATAGCGATGCAAAGTAAACATTGTTACTTTAATGGAGAGCGTTGTTTACGAAAGAGTTCGATGATTTCGGGGATAGTTTTGGTTAATTGTTCCTCGGCATGCAATGTCCGAATAGTTGCAGTTAAAGCAGAGGCCTCTTTTTCTCCCACCACTAACATATAAGGAATTTTTTGAAGTTCGGCTTCGCGGATTTTTTTACCCAACGATTCATTGCGGTCATCTAAATTGATTCGATAACCCTTTTTGATAAGTTGATAAAATACAGATTTGGCATAATCATTAAATTTATCGCTGACTGGAAGGACAATGGCTTGGACTGGGGCGAGCCAGAAAGGGAAGGCTCCAACATAGTGCTCCAATAGAAAGCCGATTAATCGCTCATGGACGCCGAGCGGTGCGCGGTGAATACATAGTGGCGTAGCAGTACCGCCATCGCTGGTGGCGTAGCACAGCCCAAATCGTTTCGGTATGGCAAAGTCGACTTGATTGGTAGCAATAGAAAATTCTTTACCGATGGCACTCCAAACCTGCACATCGATCTTTGGCCCATAGAAGGCCGCTTCATCCGCCACTTCTATATAAGGAATTTTGGCATCAATCAAGACTTTTCGTACCATCTCTTCGGTTTGTTGCCAAAGCTCAGGTTCGTCAATATATTTTTTGCCTAATTTAGCTGGGTCGTGAGTGGATAGGCGCATCACATATTTTTTGAGACCGAAGATCTTAAAGTATTTAATGTACATATCATTAACCGCCTTAAATTCCTCGGCAAATTGTTCGGGAGCGCAATAAATATGAGCATCATTCATTTGAAAAGACCGGACCCGCATTAGTCCGAACAATTCCCCTGATTTCTCATAACGATAGCAGGTACCATATTCTGTTAAGCGCAAAGGCAGGTCCCGGTAACTGCGGGGGATAGCGGCAAAGATTTTGTGGTGATGCGGACAGTTCATAGCTTTTAAGTAATACTTGGCATCTTCTGCCACCATAGGCGGGAACATACTATCGGCATAGTAGGGCAGGTGTCCAGAAGTAAGATACAAGGATTCCTTGGCAATATGTGGGGTTCTGACTTGCTGATAGCCGGCTGCTGCTTCGGTTTGGTGGGCTAGTTTTTCTAATTGTTCAATAATAACCGTGCCATTAGGCATCCAGAGGGGTAAACCCGGGCCAACTTGGTCGTCAAAAGCGAAGATATTAAGTTCTTTGCCTAATTTGCGGTGGTCGCGTTTTTTGGCTTCTTCTAACATAACAAGATACTCATCCAATTCTTTGATCGTCTCGAAAGCAGTGCCGTAGATACGGGTAAGCTGGGTATTATGCTCGTCTCCGCGCCAATAAGCCCCTGCGATAGAAAGCAGTTTGATGGCGCCGATCTCTTTAGTGGATTTCACATGCGGGCCGGCACACAAATCTACGAATTCCCCGCTTTTATAAAAAGTAACTTGGGTCTCCCCCGCTGCTTTCAAATCTTGCATCAACTCTGTTTTGTAGATCTGCGAAGTATTGGCCGATTTATTAATAGCCTCGTCAATCGCGACGGTAGTTTTTTCGAACGGCAAATCAGCCGCAATGAGTGCTTGCATTTTGGCTTCGATTAGAGGCAGGTCTTCCGGAATGAGCGGGCGCGGCAGGGCAAAATCATAATAAAACCCATCCTCGGTCGCCGGGCCAATCCCCAGTTTGGCTTCGGGGAACATTTCCATCACTGAGGCGGCTAAGATATGGGAAGCCGAATGCCGCAAGATAGAAAGTCGACTCTGTTTATCGGTTTTGTGTTGTCTGGTTTGTTTAGACATATTCTATGGATTAACTCTCCTTTATTGTATGAGATTTTAGCGTTGCTGGCTATCAATGCTTTGTTGACAGGTCTCTTAATATGCCATAGTATAACTAACCTACCTTAACCTGACAACTTAGAATAAATAGGTGCAGGAAAGCACCTTAACAACTAGACAATCACAGGAGAAACACCGATGACACCCAAAGAACCTATGCAGTACCAAATTCCCAAAAGAAAGGCTCCCGGACTTTTTGAACATAAGGACGCGAGCGAGTTCGATTTCAAATTCATCAAGTATCAGAAAACGGACGGAATCGCACGCGTGACGATCAACCGTCCCGACGTCTACAACTCATACAACCTTGCAACTCTAAAAGAAATGACCGAAGCGTTCGACGATGTTGCGTGTGATGACAGAATCGGCGTGGTCATTCTCCGTGGTGAAGGCGACATAGCTTTCTGCACCGGCGGCGACGTCAAAGAATATGCCGACATGATCGTCCTCGGAAAATCACAGGACATGTGGCACTGGATGAACTGGTTTGTTCGCGCCCATGATGCCCTCCGTAACACTGGCAAAACTTCCATTGCGTGCCTGAACGGAATTGTCGTCGGCGGCGGTAATGAATGGAACTTAAGCTGCGACGTCGCGATCATGGCCGACACCGACTGGAAAGAAAAATCCGACGGGACGAAATCACCGACTCGCTATATCAAGCAGGTCGGTGCGACGGTTGGAAGTGTCGCCGCCGGCGGTGCGACCCAGAATCTACCACTCGTGGTCGGCATGCGTCGCGCGAAGGAAATTCTCCTCTTCAACCGCCCGATCCTACCCGAACAGGCTAAAGCCTGGGGGTTGGTGAACGACGTTGTCTCATACGCCGAACTCGACTCTACGGTCGATCGATGGGCGCATGATGCTCTCAACCAATTCCCTGGTTCAATCCGCTCCACTCGCGAGCAGCTTAATTTCTTCAGTAACCTGGTCTGGGGCACCAGCATGGGATTTGCCAAAGACACACTCGTTCGCAACATGGGCGGGATCGAAGCCTATTTCGGCATGGTCGGGTTCGCGAAAAAACGGCCGGTCGATCATGACTCTATCCGGTGTGCCGCCGCGGAAGGCGCCGACATGGAACTTTTGTTTGGGCCCTATACGACACGCAAGTGTGATGCCTGCGGAGCCGAAGGTATGCCACTCGAATTAGATTTTTGTGGCAAGTGCGGTGCAGAACTGCCCCCCGTGATGTAATAAAAAAATGATCCTTTTAGAAATGATAATCTCAACGCCCCCTTTATGGGGGCTTCTTTTTATCTTGAGAAAACCAGCTTATATTATAAGCATGACGAAAATGAGATTGAACAAGTATTTGGCGGGGGCGGGGATAGCCAGCCGGCGCAAGGCTGACGAGCTGATCCAAGAGGGGAAGGTGAAGGTAAATGGCAAGATTATTACTAGTCTTGGCATACAAATTGATCCAGAAAAAGATAAAGTGGAATACCAGGGCAAGATTTTGCAGGCGGCGACTCCTCTGCTGTTTATGTTTAATAAGCCAGCGGGAGTAACCTCGACTATGGCAGACCCGCATGCCCAAAAAACCGTTGCCGATTACTTTAAGGATGTGGGTCGGGTTTACCCGGTGGGCCGGTTAGATAAAGACAGTGAGGGATTATTGCTAGTTACTAACGATGGGGATTTGGCTAACAAGTTGATGCATCCCCGCTACGAACACGAAAAAGAATACGAGGTAGTTATTTCCCGTCATGCTGAATTTAGTTCAGCATCTCCAAGGAAGATCCTGCCTGCCCGGCCAGGGAAACGAGTTCAGGATGACGGAAGAGGCACGGAACGCGAAGATTTAATTACCAAATTCTCTCAGAGTTTCAAAATAGATGGCGCCAGAATTAAACCCATGCGAGTGAAGATAATTAATAAGATTAGTCCTAATTCGTGGATTATCTCATTGATTCTGCAAGAGGGGAGAAAACGGCAAATCCGACGCGTGGCCGAAATGCTGGGATATAAAATCATTCAACTTAAGCGAGTGCGTATTGGCAAATTAAAACTCGGCCATCTTTCCGTGGGGAAATATCGCCGAGTTTTAGTAGATGAAATTATTTAACCTGCCGGGATTTGGGAGTATGCAGTTGTGCCCAGCTCAACCAAGCTATACCCATAATGGTAAGCCAGAACCATGGCGATGGAGGCGTGACAGGACCAGTAGAAGGTAAGCCGCGAGGAATAATAATAGCTACCGGTGCATCATCATTTCTGTCTCCTAAGGTGGAGCTATTGCCCTGAACATTAAAGAGGGTACTGGAATCAATCACGGCATTAGACCGCGCTACTAATAATAAAGTAGTGGTAGTTTCACCAGCAGGAACGGTAGTTTTACCGAAAGTGGCCGAGGCAACATCATAATTAAGTCGCAAAACATCGGTAGAGAGAGTGACGGGACCAGTGAAGCCGCCCAAGCGAATAATGGTGATTTGATAGGTAGCAGTTTGGCCTGGATAAATAGTAGTGTTAGTCAGAGGAGTTACTTGGATAGTAAAGTCTTCTGTGCTGCCGCCAGTAGTGGGAGCAGGAGGAGTGTAAGTTCCACCCCCGCCTCCACCGCCAGCGGGAGGAGGAGATCCGGCGACATTAATTTGTAGGTCGGCATTATCGGAGTGAATCGGAGATCCGCTGATGGCAGTTCCGGTAATAGTAAAAGTAAGTATGTGGCTATTGGAGATATTCTTAGTTTCCACATGCATAGTGGTAGTATAGTTGTTGTCTATATCAAGTTGTAGGACATCGAAATCAACTTTAGATATGTAATCGCCAAAATCACTTAATAGATTGTGGGTGAGAATAACCTTGTCGTTAAAATTATTTATAGGTGTAACGGTAATGGTGTAATCAGTGGAACCACCAGCATCTACCTCTCTTAGGTCGGGAGTAATTTTGATAGTAAAATCAGGGACGGGTGGAGGTGGCGGAGGCGGAGGAGGCGTGTCACCGATAATAGAAAGAGTAGCGTTGTCTGAGTGTTCAGGTAAGCCAGTGGCAGTTTCTTTACCCGTAACCACAAAGGGCAGATCAATATTGCCGCCGATCACATCTTTGGCAGTAACATACAGAACTGTGGTTTGATCGGTAGTTCCGTCCGGGAGAACGTCTAAGCCAAAGGTAGCCGAAGCAATATAATCCGGATAATTACTCAATAGATTTTCACTTAAAGTCACCGACTTATCGAATCCATTTAGACGATGTAATAGTACATCATAGGTAGTACTGCCAGCCGAATTAACGGTCTGGTTTTCGGGAATCACAGTAATAGTAAAATCAGGAATAGTGGGGGTGAGTAATCGGAGAAGAGCTGTGGCTTGATGAGATAGGGGGGCAACTTCCACTGAACTGTCTCCCGTTACAGTAAAGTTAATATCTAAATCAGGGGCCGGGCTCAAGGTGGTTACATTTAAGCTAGTACTGGATTCGGCGCCGTTCAAAGCAGTATCGGCCAATATAGCCGATGCAATATAATTTTTCGTACCCAAGTCAGTAGTTAAATTAACAGTACCGGTGAAGCCATTAAGTCGAGTTAGGTTAACCGTATAAGAGGTAGCTCCGCCCGGAGTAACAGTCTGGCTATTTGGGTCGATGGTGATGCGGAAATCCACTACATTTAATGTAGCCGTATCCTGGCGAATAGTGGGTATGCCTTCCGGACTGCCACTACCAATCACTAAGAAAGGAATATCGACAGTGGGGACGGTAGCTAAAGTGATGACATTTAAAGCAGTGGCAGTTTCTGTACTATCTAAAGTATTGTCAGTAAATAAGGCAGATTGAATGCCGATCTTGCTGCCCAGGTCGGTACTTAGACTAATCGTACCGGTAAAATTATTAAGGCGAGTAACTGTAATATCGTAAGTGGTAGTTCTGCCAGGAGCCACTGATTTAGTTTTGGGAGAAATTGAAATCGTAAAATCCTCATTATTCTCAATCACAAAGGTCGCCTGAGTTGTTTTTTGGGCCGGACTACCATTGAGGTCAGGAGTGTCTCCGTAGACAGTAAAGACATGGGTAGCATCACTGGCCGAACTGTTGGCGGTTACTGTCAAAGTGGATGTCATGACCCCACCGGACAAAGTTTCCGGATTAAACACAGCCGATTGTACTCCCACCATACTATCCAGATTAGTCGTTAAACTAACTGGGCCAGTAAACAAGAATTCCCTAGTTAAAGTGACGGTATAAGTTGTAACTCCACCCGGGGCCACTGTTCGGCTAAGGGGACTGATAGAGAGGCGGTAGTCGAAGGGATTGCGAATCAGAAGATCAGCATAATCGCTGCGGTCTTGATTGATGCCTTCTACCAAACCAGTCCCTGTCACAATAAAATCAAGAATATCGTAATTAGGAATGTCTGATTTAGCTGTTACCCAGAGTTTGGTCGTAGGGGAGCTGGGTCTTAAAACGGTGGTGCCAAAGGTAGCTGATTGAATATAATCGCCATAAACAGACAGAAGATTATTGCTGAGAGTTACAGAGCCAGGGTAGTTATTGATTGGAATCAGAGTGACATCGTAGGATGCCGTGCCTCCGGGAGCGACCGTGAGAGTATTTGGTGTTACCTCAATGTTAAAATCCTCATTATTCTCAATCACAAAAGTGGCCTGAGTTGTTCTTTGGGCAGGACTACCATTTAGGTCAGGAGTAGCTCCATAGACAGTAAAGACATGGGCGGCATCACTGGCTGAACTGTTGGCTGTCACTGTCAAAGTGGATGTCATCACCCCGCCAGATAAAGTCTCTGGATTAAATACAGCCGATTGCACCCCTACCATACTGCCCAAATTAGTCGTTAAACTAACTGGGCCTGGGAACAAGAATTCTCTAGTTAAAGTTACGGTATAAGTCGTGATTCCACCTGGAGCCACTGTTCGGCTAGCGGGATTGATAGACAGGCGGTAATCGAAGAGATTTTCGATGATAAATGTGCCATCCGTTTCCCGGGTGGCTGGATTACCCGACACAATACCTTGGCCAAAAACCTTGAAAGGTAAAGTGCTATTATCGGCTGGGTTCGTAGCTGTAACTCGCAAATAAGTATCATTTTGACCTTCTTCTAGAATAGGATCGTCGAAGACAAGAGGAGTTACTACAAATAGACTGATCAGATTATGAGACAGGGTGACTGTTCCGCTGTAGCCATTAAACCTGGTAAGTCGAATATGGTAATTGGCAGTTTCTCCCGGATGGACGGTTTTGGTAGTAGGTGGCTCAATATCAATAGCAAAATCAGGCGTACTCTGAATAATAAAGTGCGCTGGCAGTTCTGGAGGAGGCCCAGCTAACTTGTTGGGCGCCCATCTTTCGGCAGGTAATCCACCCAAATCGGGAGTAGTTCCCTTGACATAGAACGGATAATCCGCATTAAATACTGTTCCATTGGCTGTCACGGTCATATCATAAATATTTCCGAGAGGATCTTTCACTAGATTTTGAGCAAAAACAACTGATCCTACTCCGGTTTGGTTAGTCAGTTCATCCGCACTAAAGCTAACTGGGCCAACAAATCCACCTACACGCAAAATTCTTACCTCATAT